>Ga0098069_100077_pt1 | contig 58714 bp, 47 predicted proteins | sample 27_taG_FD_92584 | JGI IMG/M metagenome (GOLD analysis project Ga0098069, IMG submission 92584) | Marine viral communities from Cariaco Basin, Caribbean Sea - 27_WHOI_OMZ | ecosystem: Environmental > Aquatic > Marine > Oceanic | place: Caribbean Sea: Cariaco Basin | collected 2014-11-09
CATATCTTCACTCAACTTATTTTCTAAAACCTTAGCATAAATCTGAGTGGTAGATAATTTGGTGTGTCCTAAAAGCTTTGAAACCGTTTCTATAGGTACACCGTTCGATAAAGTAACGGTTGTGGCAAAAGTATGTCTGGCAGAATGAAAGGTAATTGTTTTTTTTATTTTCAATTGCAGCATAACCTCTTTTAGATATTTATTGACTTTTTGATTCGAAAATACCGGAAATAAAAATTCACTTTTTATACCATCGGCATATTGATTCATAATATTTTGAGCCTGGGGCAAAAGTGGCACTTTTACCGTTTCGTCTGTTTTCTCCCGTTTGCTATAGATCCAGTTGCTCCCATCGATTCCTTTAATAATCTGATGAATGGTCAATTTTTTTAAATCTATATAAGAAAGCCCAGTATAACATGAGAAGATGAAAATGTCTTTTACTTTTTGTAAGCTGCTACTGGTAAATTCAGTGCTCTCTACTAGTTGAAGTTCTCTTTTACTTAAATATTGCCGTTCATTTTTCTCAAACCTGAATTTAAAATTGTCAAAAGGATTTTTAACTAACCATTCTAGTTTAATTGCCAGGTTGAGCATCTTTTTAAAACGTTCCAAGTGTTTCATCGTACCATTATTGCCACAAGTCTTCCTGGAAACCTTTGCAGAATACTTGCGTAGGAACTGTTCAAAGTCAGTTACAAACCGGTAATTGATCTGTTTGAGGCTAATATCATTGCAGCTCATTTTCCTCTTTAAAAACTCTTTTAAATAAGTTTCGGTCGTATAATAATTTTTCAGCGTTCCGGGCTTCAACACATTTTTCATATGAGAATTATGATAATCCATCAATTCCAATAAGGTTTTCTGGTGATCATCACTCCCATAGAAACGAGCTTTGATACTTTGTGCGGAGATTACTTTATTCTCTGACGACAGCTGCTTATGGCAGTCTAACAGCTTATTGTAAACCTGGTCTAAATACTGGTTCAGAATTCGCGATTTGGGAGCTGTTCCCCTGGCGCGTCCTTTTGAAGCGTCCCATTGATTCACCGAAATTGATCTTTTTAGACTGATTTCGGAGCGTCTTCCATTGACAGTAATTCGGGCATAAATAAATAATTTCTTTGTCTCATCATGATGTTTACGAACAAAGAATAATACGGAAAAGGTAGTGTAATTAGGCATTTCAAGCGTCTTTAATGAAACAATCAGTTAGCAAAGACGAAAGTCAAATCAACTAAAATGCCCTATGAAGTTACGGAATTATCTGCAATAAATGATTCACCGAATGATTCACCAAACTTTTGCTTTTAAATGATATTCTTTGATATCCCTAAAAACAAAAAACACTGAAAATCAATAGATTAACAGTGTTTTGGTTCCACTTAGTAGGTGATTCGTCGGGGTGGCAGGATTCGAACCTGCGGCCTCCTGCTCCCAAAGCAGGCGCGATAACCGGGCTACGCTACACCCCGAATTAACAGCTAAAGCTGTTATTCAAAATTCAATATTTAAAATTCCAAGTATCCTCCAAAACAGGCGCGATAACCCGGGCGGAGTTCATCCTGAACAAATTTACCAAAGAAATTTGACGACGGACTACATTCCGAATATCAGCTGACGCTGATAAATTTCATTAAACTAAAAATCAAGTTTCAATTTAAAACCTTGAATCTTGAACTTTAAATTTTGAATCTCTTAGCGGAGAGTGTGAGATTCGAACTCACGCGACAATTGCTCGTCGACAGTTTAGCAAACTGCTCCATTAACCACTCTGGCAACTCTCCTTTGTAAATGAACTTGCAAATATTTTGCGGTTGCAAATGTATGTTTTCAGATACTTTTGTGCAAACCTTTTTTAGCTTTTTTGCTCCCTGAAATCGGTAAAATTTATAATTGATTTTCTGTCAGTAGGTTGTGAACCATAAAAATCTTCTTCTTCATGATATTTTAAATCATTCCCTCAATCTTTTCAGCTGTTGAAAGGTTTCACAGTTAAAATATTTTAAAAAGGGTTCTTGAGCGGAATTTAATATCCTATTTTTAAACAGAACTAAGCAAATTGATCATATTTTGCTGAAATTAATTCGCTTTTATGTCTATTCTCCCCGATAATCTCGAGCGTTACCAGAAGTTTCTGGGCTTTATGCTGAAGTACTGGAACAGCGATCTCTTAAATGAAACCGCCTCAAATGCAATGGAAGAAGAAACGGCACGCACTTTCAAAGACTACGAACAATCTCCCGAAGAACTGGTTGAAGATCTTAAGCAAATGGGACCAACGTATGTCAAACTGGGCCAGTTGCTGTCTACCCGACCTGACCTTTTGCCCGACAGGTATCTGGAGGCTCTTGCTTCCCTGCAGGATGATCTTTCCACCATTCCTTTTGAAGAGGTAAGGGAGATCGTAGAAGGGGAGTTGGGAAATAAAATATCCAAAGCTTTCAATTTTTTCGAGGAAGAACCGCTTGCCAGTGCCTCCATAGGGCAGGTACACCGTGCCGAACTCAGGTCGGGCAAAACAGTTGCTGTTAAAGTGCAAAGGCCGGGAATCAGGCAGAAGTTCATGGAAGACCTCAATACGCTTGAAGAAATGTCGGCCCTGGCGGTAAAACATACCGAAGTCGGTAAAAAGTACGGCTTCAGTGATGTTCTGGGAGAGCTAAGGCGCATCATGCTTCATGAGCTCGATTATTTAAGGGAGGCCAACAATCTGGTCACCCTTGGTATAAACCTTAAAGAGTACCGTAGGTTAATAGTGCCTCAGCCTATTCCCGATTACACCACCTCTCGTGTGCTCACCATGGAGTACGTGAAAGGGAAGAAGGTCACCAGCATTTCTCCCCTTAAAAAAACGGAAAATGATTATACGGCCCTGGTCGATGATTTTATTGAAGCTTATCTAAAGCAAATAGTCTCCGATGGCTTTGTGCATGCAGATCCTCACCCCGGCAATGTTCATCTCCTGGAAAATGACAAAATCGCCCTCATAGACCTCGGGATGGTCGCCCAGTTCTCCAAAAAGATGAAAGATTACCTGCTTCGGTTGCTGCTGGGCCTTAGCAAGAATGACGGGGAAGAGATTGCCGATATTCTGCTTAACATGAGCCAAATCACCGAACAGGCTACCGAGAAAGAATTCAGGCGGCAAATAAGCATCATGGTGCAGGAAAGTAGCAACAGCACCGCACAGGATATGCAAACCGGGAAATTGTTGATCCAGATGAACCGCAGTGCCGCCATGAACGGTATCCACCTTCCGGTAGAGGTGAATATCCTCGGAAAGATCCTGCTAAACATGGATCAGATTATTGCATTTCTGGCCCCCGAGTACGACCTGAGGGAAGCAGTGAGACGGTACATGAATAAGCTGCTTCAGAATAAAATGCTGAATGAACTAAAGCCTGAAGAGGTCTTTTCACTTTTGCTCGATTCCAAGAAACTGGTAGAAAACCTGCCCGACAGGTTTGATAAAATCACAGAAAACCTTGCTAAAAATGAATTCCGGCTAAAAATAGATGCGATTGATGAAAAACGCCTGACCGATGGCTTCCAAAAAGTGGCAAACAGGATCACCCTCGGCCTCATCATAGCCTCTATGATCGTGGGGGCAGCAATGTTAATGCAGGTTCCGTCGTCTTTTATGATTTTTGGGTATCCGGGTTTTGCCATCCTGTTCTTCCTGCTGGCAGCAGTGGTGGGCATATATCTGAGCTATACCATTCTCTTTAAAGATGAGTGATAGAAGATGATAATTGCTTTATGACTTAACTTCAGCTGTTGTACGATTTTTACTGAAGCTGTTTCCGCAGTATTTAATGCTGAAATAAAGATAAAACCGGAGGTTTTTGCCCCGAACTTTTCGTTTTGAGATATTTTACGGCAGGAGCCGAAGGAAAATCACTTCTTAAAAATGGGATTTTTGGAGGCTTGTTCGGCCCTTCAGGCTCTTTCCGGGAAGCTTGTTTTCTATGCAGAAAAACTCGTTTCTTTTGCTATTTTTGCCCCCCCTGTAAAATTAAGCCCCAAAGTTTATTAAATTTATAACAAACTCATTTTTTGACCCATCCGCCTTTATACCAGTCTAGATTTGATGCGCTTCAGTGTTGTGTGCTCATTCCTACTTACAATAATCACAAGACCCTGCAACGGGTGATAGATGATGTGCACACCTACACCAGGAATATCATCGTGATCAATGACGGCTCTACCGATGGTACCGCTAAAATCCTGGAAAACTTTCCATTCCTCAAAGTGGTTCATATTCCGGTGAACAAAGGCAAGGGCAATGCGCTTAAAGAAGGCTTTAAGGAAGCTGCCCGCCTTGGGTACGAGTACGCTGTTTCAATGGATTCCGATGGGCAGCATTTCCCCGATGATCTCCAGGTTTTTCTCAATGCCCTTGAAAAACACCATCCAGAAGATCCTGAGCTGCTGGTCATTGGTGCCCGTAAGATGGACGATCCTTCTGTTCCCGATAAAAGCAGTATTGGCAACAGGTTTTCCAGTTTTTGGTATTGGGTAGAAACAGGGGTGAAGTTGCAGGATACCCAGTGCGGTTACAGGCTTTACCCGTTAAAGCCGGTGAATTCACTGAACCTTTACACTTCCCGTTTTGAACTTGAAATTGAGGTTATTGTGAAAGCTGCATGGGCAGGCGTCAGGGTGATCAACCTTCCCGTAAAGGTGCTCTATGATCCCAATGAGCGCGTGACCCACTTTAGGCCATGGCAGGACGTGGCACGAATAACCCTGCTGAATATTGGTTTCGTATTCATGAAGCTTTTTTATATTGCCCCGCGCAACTTTCTGCGGAAGTTAAAATCTGGTAAATCAAAGGAGTCCAAAAAGACAGTTTCTAAAAAGCTGCCGCTGGAATAACAGAATATTCAGCTTTTTTTACACAGCAGCACCACTTTTTCTTCGTTTTGCAGGGTGGTGAAAAACAGGTAGGATTCCCCGCCTTCTTTGATTTTTAAGATCTTCCGAAGCTCTGCCACACTTTCAGGGAAATTGCGGGTGGTGATGTTTGCTTTTTTAAGCTGAAGGTCCTTTTTCAGCTGTTTTTTCCTGAAAGGCAATATTTGCAGGACCTTGAACCTCCTTCCGGGGAAATTTACAGGGGTATCACTGGTGTAAAGCTGGCTATTGGGATGAAGTTTTTCCAGGCCAAGTTCATTCCCAAGCCTCCCAAAAAGGCCACTTTTCATGATTGCCGCGTTGGGTTCAAAAAGGAAGTTTTTCGGTTCGCTGTAATTTTCAGGGGGATTACCCCCAAAAATGCCGTTAAAGACCTGTTTTTCCTTCTTCTGAAAATTTACAGTTTTGATCTCAATTCCTTCCGAAGCATTTTTATTTAGAACCCAGAGCAGCTCTTTTACATCATTATCTACCGCGACCACGTGTATTTCCCGAACATTTTCCAGTTCGTTGAGCCCTGCCTGCAAATCGAGCAGGGGAGAGGTCTTGATGAGGATATTTTCGGCTTTTTCCTGCAAAATATCGAGGTTTTCGGGCACGTTGGGCAAACAATCGGATAGAAAAAAAACTCTTCCGCCGGCCTCATCCCTTCGGGAAGGATCAATGTAGACCCAGTCGAATCTTTCCGAAGTATTTTTTAGAAAATTCAGCGCGTCACAGGCTTCAGAAATGATATTTTTGGCACCTAAGACTTCAAAATTATGTTCCGCAATTTCCTGAAGTTCAGGATTAAGTTCCAAATGCCGCACTTTTTCAATTTTTTCTGAAAAATAGTAGCTGTCTATCCCGAACCCGCCGGTAAGATCGGCCAGACTCGCTCCTGCCACCAGCGAAGCTTTATATTTAGCGGTAACTTCAGAAGAGGTCTGCTCTAAATTGAGGTTTGGTGGGTAAATGATGCCTCGTGTACCAAACCACAGCGGTAATTTTTTTTCTGCTTTTTTCTTGCCCGACAGCTGCACTAAAAGTTCCTGCGTGGAAATGCCTTCAAAAGGGCTGCCCCGAAATGCCATTTTTGACACTTCAGTCTTGTATTGTTCTTCGAGAAACTCCTGAACTTCGCTATTTAAAAGCGCCCGATTCAATTAGAGATCCCGCGTTAATCGTTTTACGATCTTGTATTCGCTTAGAGATTCTTTGGCAATTACCTTGATCGCGGTGTAAAATGGAACCGCGACCACCATTCCAAGAATCCCGGAAGTAAGTCCTGCAATGAGGATCACCAGGAAGATCTCGAGCGGATGGGAACGCACGCTGGCTCCAAAGATTAGCGGCTGATTGATGAAATTATCGATCAGCTGGCAAACCAGGTAACCTGCCATGACGTACATGAGCTGTGGCAGAATGATGGTTTGGAAATCGGCCCCCAGGTTGCTTGAAATCACGAATAGTGAAACTAAGATTCCGGCAATGATGGGCCCCAGGTAGGGAACGATATTCAGAAATGCACATATAAATGCAATCGCAATGGGGTTGTTGATCTCGAACAGGGACAGCAGAATGCTGTACAAAATGAACAGCACTGTGATTTGCATGGTAAGCCCAACGAAATAGCGTGATAGCAAAACTTTGATCTTGTTGAAAACCCTCTGAAACTTGTCTTCGTGCCCCCGGTTTGCAAATACCAGGATGCTGTTGAGCATGAGACGGCTGTCCTTCAGAAAAAAGAAGGAGATAAAAATGATGGAAAATACAGCAATGATGCCGGCTCCCAAAATTCCGAAGAAACTATTGAGGTAGCGCGGAATGGTGGTGAGGTCAAAGTTCCTGACAAATTCGGTTTGTTTGATTCCTTCAATAATATTGATCTCGTCAACCCCCAGATAGTTGTTGATCTGGTTGTTAAGCTCATTGAGGTCACGGGTAAAGGCATCCATGTCTATTTGCCCCAGGTTCTTGCTCTGTTCTACCACGATTGGAATAAAAATGGTGATCAAACCAATAAAACTCGACAGCACCAGCAGTAAAACGATCACCACGGCGACCTTGTTGGGCAGTTTGAGATGGTTTTTAAGGAACAGCACAACAGGGCGTCCCACCAGCGAGATCACGCCTGCAATGGCAATGTACACCAGCACCGATTGTATGAGGTACAGGAAATAAAGAAGAAAAGCCACTCCCAGGATAATGGCAATGGCACGAAGTATACCGTAGGAAAGCTCTTTTTCGTTCACGTGGTAAATATATTATTTCTCAAGGAACTGGCTGCAGCCTTTTTGTGATTTCAAAAAGCGCAATGGCCGCGGCATGGGTGACATTCATGCTGCTGTTCTCGCCAAACATGTTAATATGCAGCAGGTTATCGGCCAATTCGAGGAGTTCCTTTTTTATTCCGAGGCGTTCATTTCCCAGCACCAGGGCAATTTTATCTTCGGCCCTAAAATGGCATTTTTCAATAGGGATGCTTTCTGAAGCCACTTCTGTAGCCACGATTTTATAGCCTGCTGCCTTTAACTCCCTGCAGGCTGCTTCGGAATTTTCGCGTTCTTCAAAAGTGACGTTTTTGATAGTGGCTCTTGCCGTTCTTTTTAACCGGTTGCTTTGCAGGTCTGCTGAAGATTCACAAATTAGCATTTTTTCAATCCCAAAGGCATCGCCCAGCCTGAAAAAACTCCCAATGTTCGCCGGACTCGTTATGGCGTCTAAAACCAGCACAATCGGGAATTGTTTTTTCTGAAAAGGGGTGGTGTGGTGGGTGGCCTGCATTAATTTGAAAAAGCAAATTTAACAATATTGGCGCCCATTTGAAGTGCTTTAAGCCGTACTTCTTGCGCATCGTTGTGCACCTGTTGATCTTCCCAGCCATCGCCCAGGTCACTTTCAAAGGTAAAAATGCACAGGAGCCGGTCGTTTTCAAAAATTCCGAAGGCCTGTGGGCGCAATCCGTCGTGTTCGTGAATCTTGGGCAAACCGTTGGGGAAGTTAAAAGCAGAAGAAAATATGGGGTGTGAAGCCGGGAGTTCTTCCAGTTCTTTGTCGGGAAATACCTTTTTGAGCTCCCGGCGAATAAATTCGTTCATGCCGTAGTTGTCGTCAATATGCAGAAAACCACCACCTAAAAGGTAATCCCGAAGGTTTTGGGCATCTTCCGGAGTAAAATACACATTGCCATGCCCGGTCATGTGTACAAACGGATACTGAAAAATATCTGTACTGCCGGGTTCTACGGGCTGTGGCGAAAGATCAATGGAAGTATTGATATGCTGGTTACAAAATTCAATGAGATTGGGAAGCGCTGTGGGATTGCCGTACCAGTCGCCCCCGCCGCCATATTTTAACACTGCCACCTGTTGCGCCTGCAGCACATGGGCGGTGGTAAAAATCAGGAAAAATACCAGCAGTTTCTTCATGTTTCTAAAATAGCAAAAAAGAGCTTTATTCTTCTTCGTTGATCAAAGCCGCGGTATGGCAGGCAACCACTGCGGCAGTTTCGGTCCTCAGCCTGCTGTTGCCAAGGCTTACAGGCTGCCACCCGGCTTTTAAGGCGAGAGATATCTCTTCTTCTGAAAAATCTCCTTCGGGCCCTATAAGAACTGTGGCCGAAATGCCCTTTTTGAGACATTTAGATAGTAACTTCCTGGGTTGGGAGTCTTCGCAATGCGCTATGAACTTCGCGCCTGAATGTGCTTTCTCCAAAAACTCTTTAAGCCCCACAGGTTCGTGCAACACGGGAAACCTGGTGTGTAATGACTGTTTTAAGGCGCTCTGCATCACCCTTTGAAAACGTTCATGCTTTACCACCTTTCGCTCGCTGTGGTCGCAAATGACCGGGGTGATCTCCTGAATACCAATTTCTGTTGCTTTTTCCAGGAACCACTCGTACCTGTCGTTCATCTTGGTAGGGGCAACGGCCAGGTGCAAATGATAAGAAGGCGGGGCTTCTTTCTCGCTTTTTAAGATCCTGGCAGAGCAGTTATTGGGTTCGGCGAGGCTTACTTCGGTTTCAAAGATCCAGCCTTTCCCGTTGGTGAGGTGCAGCCGGTCACCCTCGCGCTTGCGCAGCACCTTTACAATATGTTTGCTTTCTTCCCTGGAAAAATGTACTTCTTTATCGTTTTCAGATACTTCAGGATGAAAAAATAGCTGCATGGTTTACATTTTAATTCTTGCCCTGGCGGTTACGCCCATGTTTGCAAAGTCTTCAGAAATAAATTTATAATGCCCCGCAATGGCGATCATCGCTGCGTTATCTGTGGTGTATTCAAACTTCGGAATATAGGTCTTCCAGCCGTATTTTGCCTGGGCCTCGTGCAGGGTTTTTCTAATACCGCTGTTGGCCGATACGCCGCCGGCAATGGCAATTTCCTTGATCCCGGTTTGTTTGACCGCTTTTTTGAGCTTGTCCATCAGGATCCCGATGATGGTATGCTGAATGGACGCACAAATATCTTCCAGGTTTTCTTCAATGAACTTCGGATTTTCTTTCAGCTGTTTCTGAATAAAATACAGAATGGAAGTTTTTAATCCGCTGAAGCTGAAGTTTAACCCATCAACTTTGTGTTTGGGAAAGGGGAAAGCCTTTGGGTTACCCGCTTGTGCCTTTTTGTCTACCAGTGGCCCGCCGGGATAGGGCAGGCCCAGGATCTTAGCACTTTTATCAAAAGCCTCTCCCACGGCATCGTCTAAAGTTTCGCCAATTACTTCCATTTTAAAGTAATCGCTCACTTTTACGATTTGCGTATGGCCACCGCTAATGGTCAGCGCGAGAAATGGGAAATTTGGCTTCTGGTAATTTTCCTCATCAATAAAGTGGGCAAGGATGTGCGCCTGCATGTGGTTTACGTCAAGAAGCGGAATGCCCAGCCCCAGCGACAGCGATTTTGCAAAAGAAGTGCCCACCAGGAGGGAGCCCATCAAGCCGGGACCACGGGTAAAGGCAACAGCCGAAAGTTCTTCTTTGCTCACCCCGGCGCGCGAAAGCGCTTCATGAATTACCGGTACAATATTTTGCTGGTGGGCCCGTGAAGCAAGTTCGGGCACCACGCCTCCGTATTTTTGATGAACTTCTTGTGTTGCCACAACATTCGAAAGTATTTTTCCGTTGTGCAATACGGCCGCAGCTGTGTCGTCACAGGAAGATTCAATGCCGAGTATGTAAATATTTTGTGTTGTCATCCTTAGCTTTTAGGCCCGAAAATTGTTAATATTGCTCGCAAAGTTATAACTAAAATATCTATCAGAAAATTCTGGAAAATACTGGGTAAAACGCTGCTCGCGTTGCTGCTGCTTTTCATCATTTTGTTGATCGTATTTTCTATTCCCTCGGTACAGACTTTTGTTGCCCGAAAGCTAACAGATTCTTTGAGGGAATCAAAGAATGTTGATATTAGTGTTGGCCGGGTTGGGCTTACCTACAGCGGGAAACTAAAATTGCAGGATGTGCTTATTCTGGACCATCACCAGGACACGCTTATTTATGCTGAAAAAATAAGAACTGCGGCAACCAGCCTTAAGAGTATTTACAACAACAATCCTGTTTTTGGAGCTACCATGGCCACGGGACTTAGCATGGACATGAAGGTGTATGAAGGGGAAGAGCGCGATAACCTGAATGTTTTCCTGAAAAAGCTTAAAAGCCAAAAAAAGAAGGAAAGCTCTTCCTTTGTGCTGGCAGTTAACCGGCTGGAAGTTGTTGACGGCGGATTTAGTTATATAAACGAGAACCTCAATTACCCGGAAGTGGTCAAACTGGATGAGCTTAATATTTTGGCAAGTGATCTCCTGGTAGAAAATTCAGATGTATATGTAGATATTGAAAGGCTTTCGGGATTCGAAAACAGGGGCATCCGTATTAATGACCTTAGCACAGATTTCAGTTATACTTCCGAAGATATGGCTTTGGACGCACTAAAGATAGAAACCCCATACTCGCAGGTAGATTCCGATATTCGTTTTGATATCACCAATGGTTTTGCCGGCTTCATAAACAAGGTGCCGGTAAAGGCGGTTTTCAGGCCATCTACGGTGTCTACAAACGATTTGCAGCCCTTCTATGATAAATTCGGAAGTGATGAAGAGATACATTTCTCTACCGTACTTGAAGGAACTTTAAACGATTTTAAGCTTTCAGATCTTGAAATGACGGGGCTGGACAGGACCAGGCTCGAAGGGGATCTGGAAATCAGGAATCCATTGTCGGCAAAAGAGAACGAGTTTTCTCTGGATGGGGCCCTTACCAACCTTTCAACGAATTACTACGATCTAATTCACCTTTTACCCGGGTTGCTGCAGGAAAAACTGCCTGAAGAACTCAGGGAGCTTGGCAACGTGCAGCTGGAGGGGGAGATCTTTGTTTCTGAAAATTCCCTGATCACCCAAGCCACCTTGTTTTCCCAACTGGGTACGGCACTTGTAGAACTTGAAATGAACGGCTTTAAGGAGCCGGGCTTAACTGCTTATGAAGGTCAGCTCATCGCAAAAAGCTTTGACGTGGGGCGACTGGCCAACGTCAAAGACCTGGGAACGACCTCTTTTAATGTCACTTTTGACGGGCGGGGTTTTACTACCGAAACACTTAACACACAGGTACAGGGAAGTATTTCCCGCCTGGTCTTTAAAAATTACGCCTACAATGACCTCAAGTTGCGGGGTACTTTAAAAGCTCCGCTGTTCAACGGGAACCTGATCTCACGAGACCCGAACCTTCAAATGGAATTCAACGGACTCGCAGATTTTTCGGCTGCGACAAATATCTATGATTTTGAGGCTTCTGTTGCCCATGCCAATCTTTCGGCCATGAATTTGGTGCAGCGGGACAGTATTTCGGTCTTTCAGGGAGATGTGATCATGAACATGGAGGGCACCAACCTCAATAATTTTGAAGGGGAAATTTATCTTCTGAATACTTCCTACCAAAATGAGAACGATACCTACATGTTCAGGGATCTTAATATCACTTCCAGTTTTAACGGGCCCGTGCGGACAATTGAGATCCATTCGCCTGATGTTATAAACGGAACCATAGAAGGGGTTTTTGATGTGACTGAAGTACCGGCGATGGTAGAGAACGCCGTGGGGAGCCTTTATACCAATTACCGCCCCAATAAGATCACCACAAATCAATACCTCAATTTCGATTTTGATATCTACAACAAGATCGTGGAGGTGTTTTATCCCGAAATTACGCTGGCACCCAACACTTTCATCCGCGGAAGTGTGGAATCTGATGAATCTGATTTCCGCCTGGCTTTTCGCTCTCCAAAAATTGAAGCCTTTAATAACCTTTTTGACCAGGTAAATGTGCAGGTTGACAACTCAAACCCGCTTTTTAATACTTTCATTGAGATTGACAGCGTGGCCACCGGTTTTTACAACATCAAAGATTTTAACCTCATTAACGTTACCCTGAACGACACACTTTATATGCGTTCAGAATTTAAAGGCGGGCCCAGGAGCAATGACCAGTTCAATATAAACCTGTACCACACTATTAATGAGAACAATAATTCGGTGGTTGGGCTGCAACGTTCTGATGTTAAATTCAAGGAAAGTGTATGGCACCTCAATGAAGAGGGGAACAGCTCTAACCGGATAATTTTTTCCGAAGGTTTAAAAAATATCAGGATCGATTCCCTGGTGCTTAGCCATGAAAATGAGGAAATAAGGCTCTCGGGGCAAATGCGCGATTCTACGTACAAGGATTTTCAACTCGAATTTGACCAGGTTGACCTCTATAAAATTACCCCGGAAATAAATAATCTCGAAATGGGAGGAATTGTAAATGGTTCTTTAAGCGTGCTGCAGCAGGATGGCGCTTACTACCCAAACACTTCCCTTACCATTGAAGACCTTACCATTAACGATCAAATGCTGGGCGTGCTCAATCTTGATGTGATGGGGAACAGAGACCTGAGCTTCTATAACGTCAACACCACCCTGCGCAATGAGGGGCTGGAATCTTTATCGGCGATTGGGGAGATAGTCGTGGAGGGAGATTATCCCGAGATCGACCTGGAGGTAGATCTAAAGAACTTTGATTTGTCGGCTTTTAGTCCGCTGGGTAAGGATGTGATCAGCAATATTAGGGGTTTGGTATCGGGGGATGCCGATGTAACCGGGAATTACAAAAACCCCGATATTGAGGGCAGGTTGTTTCTGAACAATGCAGGCTTATCCATACCTTACCTGGAGGTAGATTATGCTTTTGAGGAAGGTGCCGTGGTCAACCTGAGCGAGCAGCAATTCAATTTTGATGAAATAGACATTACTGATACCCGCTACAATACTACCGGTGTGCTAGACGGTAGCATTTCTCATCAGAATTTTAGCAGCTGGGTGCTGGGGCTTAATATTTCTACAGACCGGCTTCTGGTGCTCGATACCGAATACGATGAGGAAGCGCTTTATTACGGAACCGGATTTATTGGCGGAAATGCATCTATTTATGGCCCAACTTCAGAACTTGTCATTGATGTGATAGGCGCAACCCGGCGGGGAACAGTGTTCAAGATCCCAATTAGCGATTCAGAAAGCATTGGCGACAATTCTTTTATTCATTTTTTAAGCCCCGAAGAAAAAGCGGCACGCCTGGCAGGAGAGGAGCTGGAGTTTGAGGAAGTGAAAGGGCTGGAGCTCAATTTTGATCTCGATGTTACCAATGATGCGCTTGTAGAACTTGATATAGACGGAAGCATTTTGCGCGGGAGAGGTGCCGGAACCCTCTTGATCGAGATCAATACCCTCGGAAAATTCAATATGTGGGGTGACTTTATTGCGAATACGGGAGAATATATCTTTAATTACGGTGCACTTCAGAAAAGGTTCCAGGTGCGGCCGGGGGGAAGTATCAACTGGAATGGGAACCCCGCCCTGGCCGACCTCAATATTAGTGCGGTTTATGAAGCCCATGCCAATCCAGCCATTGTTCTTGATAACCCGGGGATTAGCCGAAGGATTCCCGTAGATGTGGTGATCAACCTTGAAGGGGAACTTTTGCAGCCAGATATCTCTTTTGACCTCGAATACCCGAATGTGGCTTCGGCAGTGCGCTCTGAACTGGAATACAAGATTGAGACCAGTACAAATACCGAAATCCAGGCGTTTTCCCTTATCACACTGGGGCAGTTTTATACTGAAAATGTTTTGGCCGGAAACCCAGGAAGCCTCTGGGCAGGAAACCTTTTTGAAAGTGCTTCGGGTTTCTTCAATAATCTGCTTTCAGATGAATCGGGCACTTTTCAGGTGGGGCTTAACTACGAGCAGGGGGTACGTACCCCTGAACAATCGATGGCCGACAGGTTTGGGGTAACCCTTTCTACCCAAATTAGTGAAAGGGTGCTTATCAACGGACAGGTTGGGGTGCCGGTAGGCGGTGTTACAGAGACGGTAATTGTTGGGAACCTGGAAATAGAATTCCTGCTGAATGAAGAAGGCAACCTGCGGGCAAAGATCTTTAACCGCGAGAACAACATCCAGTACCTGGGAGAAGAACTGGGCTTTACGCAGGGCGTGGGGCTGTCTTACCAGGTAGATTTTGATACTTTTAAAGAATTGCTTCGGAAAATCGTAGATACGCAATTATCAACTTCGGGACTAAAAGAAGAAGAGGTGGAAGGGCCGGTAGAAGAAAAGAAAAGTCTGGCGCCAGATTATATCAAATTCCCGGGAGCCGATGAATTCTAACTAAATACAGAGGCGTCAAAAATGCCATTTTTGAGTGCCTCGTATATTTAGCGTGATATTCTGATGCTATTTTGTGGCGATCATACTTATTTCCACATTCACGAACTTCGGAAGGTTTGCAACTTCGACAGTTTCACGGGCCGGTGCTGTTTCTTCATCAAAATACTTAGAATACACCGCGTTGATACGGCCAAAATTGTTCATGTCACTAATAAAAATCGAGCTCTTTACAACATTCTCAAAATCCATTTCGGCTGCAGAGAGAATGGCTTTGAGGTTTCGCATAACCTGCTCGGTTTCTTCTTCTATAGTCTCCTGTTGTAATTCCCCGCTTACAGGGTTAAGGGCTATCTGGCCCGAAATGTACAGCGTGTTCCCGCTTAAAACGGCCTGGTTGTAAGCTCCAATTGGTGCGGGAGCATCTTTGGTTTTGATTATTTTTTTCATAAGCTAAAGATAAGGAATTATAATCTTCTGTCTCTTTCCCTTCTCTTTTCGTACTTGATATCCCTCAACAGGGAAGATTTGATCCCAATAAAAAAGTTCCATTGTTTGTAGACCCCAAAAGGCGTCCAGCTAAAAGTCATTCTCCAGCTTTCCAAATCTCTTGCAAATCTCAACTGCGTATGCGTGAAACCGGTATTCACAAAATCATAACCCGAGGAGGCACCCACCGTCCATTTTGGGGAAAGTTCAACGTCTCCCGAGAACATAAGCGAATGGGAAGAGATATCATTCTGCCTGGCACTGTTGCTGTAGTTGAGGGTATAAGCCAGTCTCAGATCCCATGGTATGTCAAAGTTGTACCAGCTGTTCTCACTCTCTTCTTCCTCTTCTTCTTCAGCCATATCGGCTTCATGTTCATCGTAAAAAGAACCATCAATGTCCATATCCTTTCCAAAAAGGTCATCTGGACGCCCGCCATTTCTGAAGGTTTGATTTTCAAGTCGGTTTACATTTTCTTTTCCGCCAGAAAAATCGCGGCTTGAGAATGAGTACCCGAAGCTCATATTGGCATTGGTAAGCCTGAAAAGGCTTCCGCCGTTTTGAATGTTCAGCTTATCAATTCTGCGGTTCTCATTGTTGAGTGCATAGACGTCGAGGTTAGCCCCAAAGTTGATGTCCAGTTTGTTTTGTATCACCGGCACACTTCCACGGACGCTAATTGGGGAGAGCTTCAGGGAATCTCCAGCTAGGTTGTAAGAGGTGCTTATGTTCAGGTTGTTGAGCAGCTTTACTTTTCTCGGTTCGGCATCGGCAGAATCTTTTACTTTAGCTTCAAATGTGTTGCTTAAAGAGAAGCCGATGGAGCTTGAAAACAGCTTTCCGGGAGGCCCGTATAAAGAGCCCTGGAACCTGGAATATTCTACCACGCGCTCTTCGCGGCCTTCAGATTCCGGGATGATGTATTCATCGTAGTAATGTTCGAACCCGGGATTGATGTTATAGCTTATCGAGGGGCGCATTACGTGGCGAATAGCCTGGTATTTCCCCTTTCCGCTGAAATTCTTGGTTCCGTAGATCGTGGTACCTATACTGGTGTTGAAGTTGTAGGTGCGAAACGAGTCAAAGCCCCGCACGGTATCAATAATTTCTCTTCGGGCTTCTTCATCATATGATCTTTCATAAGTCCTGAAGACCCATGATTCGGTATAATTGGTTCCGGCACTAACACTTAAATAGTTGAATAATTTAAAGTTTGTGGTAAGTGGGATGGAATGTTGCGCTCCTAAAATGGCATCTTCGAACATCTCTGGCTTGAAGAAAAGGGAATCGGTGGTTTGAAACCTGTTTTCTCCCCTGAAATTATACTGAAAATTTATGTTCTCAATAATGCCTTTTTTGGCACCTACCTTTGGCTCGAAAGGGTAGACCCTGGCCATGCTTGCCTGCACTGTTGGCAGGGTCATGTTTATTTTTTCTGTATTGGTGTTCTGGTTGTGGGTAGCGGCAATACTCAGGTTGATTTGTGGCTGAATATTAAAGGTCTTTGAGTAAGATACCGAAGAACTCAGGGTGTTGGTCAACCTGTTACCTGTGTTCATTTGATTGGTGGAAGCCTGGTAATAATCGCTACTACCAAGGTTCACGGAAGCCGAAAACCTTGAGGAAGGATTAGCCTTTGAATCCTGTGAGTGGTTCCATCGAAGGTTGTAAATGGTAGATTCAGAAAAATCTGGGAAGCCTCTTTCGCTGTTTATCAGCTTCTCATATCTAAAACTGAGGTTCCCTCTAAACCTGTACCGCAGGGCATAAGAAGATTCCATTCGCAGGCCGTAACTGCCGTTGGTGTAGTAATCCCCCAAAACCGTTAGGTCTACATAATCGCTAATGGCAAAATAGTAGCCCCCGTTTTGCAGGTAAAATCCGCGGTTGTTGTCGTCCCCAAAAGAAGGGATGATAATTCCGGAAGTCTGTTCGTCGGTCATTGGAAAGTACCCAAAGGGCAGGCCCAGCGGAGTGGGAACATCGGCAATATACATATTCACGAGGCCCGAAACGATCTTTTTATCGGGCACTAACTTGATCCTCCTGGCATAGAAATAATAATCGGGGTTTTCTTCATTGGGAGAGGTGGTGAATTTCACATTTTTCATGTAGTACACCGAATCGTTCTCCCTTTTGGTGATCTCTCCCAGCACTTTAAATTCCCCCTGTTCTGTACGGGAGTTGAAGACAAGGGCTTTTTCAGATTCAAAATTGAACCTGATGGAGTCTGGGTGCACCACGTTCTGTGCCTGTGTAAACACAGGTTTTTGGGTGTAAACTCCTGCCGTGTCGGTTATTCCGTAGGCATAGACCTCATTGCGTTCATTGTCGAGCACGATCCTTCCGGCGGTAATATTGATGTCGCCATAGGTTACCTGGGCATTGTTATAGAGGTATATCCTGTTTTCCCTGGGGTTTAAGCGCATGTAATCCTGGGCAGTATAGGTCACCCTGTCTGCCAGGATTTCCCTTTGGGGTTTTACCGTATCCTGGGTGGTGAGCGTGATAACGGGAACGGGTGCCTCGATCTTAACTGAATCGATTATAGGGCGCACAGGTTCACGTTCAGCGGGAATGCGGATACCTTCATTGGTTTTGATTTCCTGCGCTGCAGATTTCGAGGCTAAAGAAAGCGTAAAAATACAGCAGGAAAGTATGTAAAGTATCTTTGTTCGCAAGGCTACTTATGCTATTTTTGTAAGGTGTGGCTCGTTTTTTGAAGTTTCAAAATTACATATATTTTTTAAGGTACCTTTTGAGAACCCGAAAAATAATAAGCACCCCAATGAACCGTTATTTTCATATGAAAACGAATTTCTTTATCCTTTTAATATTTTTTACTGTAATTAATCCCGTTTTAGCTGCTTCGGAAGAAGTAGATCCTCCGCGGGATAAGTTTGTTGTTGTGGTAGATGCAGGTCATGGCGGCCATGACCCGGGCAACTCGTGGAACGGATTTAAGGAAAAGGGAATTGCCCTGAACATAGCCCTTAAAGTAGGTGCTGAACTGGAAAAAGTTCCCGACATCAAAGTCATCTACACCCGCAAGTCGGATGTTTTTGTGACACTTGCCGGAAGGGCCGAGATTGCCAATAAAGCCGAAGCCGACCTTTTTATTTCCATTCACATGAATGGTCACAAGTCTCAGGCGCAGGGAACAGAAACCTTTGTACTGGGGCTTCACCGCAACCAGGATAACCTGGAGGTTGCCATGAGGGAGAACCAGGTGATTTTTCTGGAAGAAGATTACGAAATGACCTATGACGGGTTTAACCCCAATTCCCCCGAGTCTTATATTGGCCTTACCTTAATGCAGGAAGAGTATCTTGACCAAAGTATTTTATTGGCCGATCTTGTGCAGAAGAACTTCACCAACATCAATAAAAGAGTAAACAGAGGGGTGAAGCAGGCAGGATTCCTGGTATTACGGGAAACCTACATGCCCAGTGTTCTTATAGAAGCGGGCTTTTTGAGTAACAAAAGCGAGGGGACTTACCTTAACAGTGCGGCAGGGCAGGCCGCCATTGCTGAATCTATAGTGCGTGCCGTAAAAGATTACAAGAACTCCATGAATCTTGAGATGCTCGATAATTTTGAAGCCAATCCTCCTGTAGAACTTGCCGCAGAGCCCGAAAACAAGCCATTAGATGTATATGATGGTATAACCTTTAAAGTACAACTTGCAGCTACCGGTAAAAAGCTGGATCCCAGTTCAAAGAATTTTAAAGGGTTGAGCCAGGTTTCCAGGAATAAGGAAGGCAAGCTCTTTAAATATTATTACGGGGCTACCTCCAGTTATACACAAATTCAGGACCTGCATGAGAAAGCAAAACGCACGGGATATCCAGACAGTTATATAGTTGCCTTTAGGGGAGAGGAGAAGATCAGCGTTAATGACGCGTTAAAAACAAAAATGAAATAGACCTTCTTTCCTATATAAATTTTATATTTGTCTCTCATCAAATAGGACAATCTTTGTGAAATATACTAAAGAGGTAAAAACCGCTCTTTTGGCTATTGTAGCCATTCTTTTATTCATTTTTGGGTATAGTTTTTTAAAAGGCAAAAACTGGTTTGATTCCAGCAGGACGTTTTACGCAGTTTACAACGACGTAGAAGGGCTTTCCCCTTCATCACCTGTGACCATTAACGGCCTCAAGGTGGGAAACGTGACCAATATCGGCTTTTTGGATACTTCGGGTAAACTTGTGGTTACTTTCCTTGTCGATAATTCATTTCCTTTTTCTGAAAATAGTGTTGCTGAAATATATGGTGGCGGACTCATAGGCGGAAAGTCCCTGGCTATTATTCCGAAGTATGAAGAAGGCGAAATAGCTCAATCTGGAGACACCCTGCCCAGCGCGATAGAAGAAGGCCTGCTTGAACTGGTGAATGAAAGGCTTACACCACTTCAGGAGAAGATAGAGAAAGTGATAGTGAGTACAGATTCCCTGGTAAATTCTTTTAATGAAGTGATGAATCCCACCACCCGGGAGAACCTTAAGAACAGTATTGCCAACCTTAACGCTACAGTCGCTTCCCTTAATAATTCTGCCAACTCTGTAGAAGGTTTATTGAAAACCAATTCTCCAAAGCTCGATCGCACCTTTTCAAATCTTGATCACATGTCGACAAACCTGAGCAATTTTTCAGATACGCTCGTGACCTTTGACCTGAAACAGGTGACCGATGATCTTGAGGCTGCGGTGAATAATTTTCAGAGCGTGACCAATAAGCTGAACTCGGGCGAAGGTACTGCCGGAAAACTTATCAACGACCCTGCAGTCTTTAATAATCTTGAAAGAGCGACCAACCAGTTAGACGAATTGATACAAGACGTGAAATTGAATCCTAAACGTTACGTACATTTTTCTATCTTTGGTAAAAACCCCGGTCCTTATTCGCCGCCGGAAGATTCATTAAAATAACCAACCATGCAGATCCTTGCACAAGTCGCCTTTATCCTTGCTCTTGCAATTGGGATAGGTATTTTTATTCGCAATATCCGGAGGATGATACGGAATATCAACCTGGGTCGCGAGATCGACAGAACCGATAATTCTTCTGAAAGATGGAAGAAAATGGTCAAAATTGCCCTGGGCCAATACAAAATGGTGCGCCGCCCGGTTTCGGGGATCATTCACGTGATCGTATACCTGGGCTTTATCATTATTAACATTGAAGTCCTTGAAATTATCATTGACGGGATCTTTGGCACACATCGCGTATTTTCTGTGGCCGGGGCTCCCTACAGTTTTTTGATAGGCGCTTTTGAAATTCTTGCTTTCCTGGTCCTTGTGGGGGTGATTATCTTCTGGATAAGAAGGAATGTTCTCAATATCTACAGGTTCAAAGCCAGGGAACTTACCGAATGGCCTAAGAATGACGCCAATTACATCCTCTACTTTGAGATGGTGCTCATGTCTCTGTTTTTAATCATGAATGCGGCCGACTATCAATTGCAGTTAAACCTCGCGCCTCATTACGCCATGGCAAGTGGCGAAATTGCCGGGGCTTTTCCTGTAAGCAGTTTTTTACTGCCACTGCTTGACGGCTTTAGTGACTCTACCCTTATCATTATTGAAAGAACAGCCTGGTGGTTGCATATTCTGGGGATTCTCTTCTTCCTTAACTACCTGTATTATTCCAAGCACCTGCACATCTTATTGGCATTTCCAAATGTCTATTTTTCCAAGCTTAAACCGAAAGCTGAATTTGACAATATAGATGCGGTGACTAAAGAAGTGCAGCTGATGATGGACCCCAATGCCGATCCTTTTGCAGCTCCGGCTGAAGCTGAAGGTGCCGAAGAAGAAGGGGAGCCTGAAAAATTTGGAGCTTCAGATGTTTTTGACCTCAACAGGGTGCAGTTGTTAAACGCATACACCTGTACCGAATGTGGCCGCTGTACAGATCAATGCCCTGCAAATAACACCGGGAAACTGCTTTCTCCCAGAAAGATCATGATGGATACCCGCGACAGGCTTGAGGCTGTTGGTGAAAACATCAATAAGAACGGGAAATTTGTAGATGACGGGAAGCAACTTCTTGACGATCATATTACAAGAGAGGAGCTCTGGGCCTGTACTACCTGCCAGATGTGTATAGAAGCCTGCCCCGTGGGGATTGATCCGCTTTCTATCATTGTCGAAATGAGAAGGTACCTCATGATGGAACAGAGCGCAGGCCCGGCAGACCTGAACAATGCGATGGGGAATATTGAAAACAACGGCGCGCCCTGGCCTTACAACCAGATGGATCGTTTAAACTGGGCAACAGAAAATTAAGTAGAAAAATGGCCTTTTTGGGGCTGTAACATAAAATACAATGGCAGAAAATATTAAAGTGCCAACCATGGCAGAGTATATGGCCGAAGGAAAACAACCGGAAGTCCTTTTTTGGGTAGGTTGTTCCGGAAGCTTTGACGACCGAGCAAAAAAAATAACCAAAGCTTTTGTAAGGCTTCTGAATAAAGCTAAGGTAGATTTCGCTGTTTTGGGAACCGAAGAGAGCTGCACCGGAGATCCTGCCAAACGTGCCGGAAATGAATTCCTTTATCAGATGCAGGCTGCCGGAAATATTGAAGTTTTGAACGGGTATGAGATCAAGAAGATCGTAACCACCTGTCCGCACTGCTTCAATATTATCAAGAATGAATACCCGGGCCTTGGAGGTAATTATGAAGTGATGCACCACACCACTTTTTTAAAGTCTTTGCTGGAAGAAGGCAGGTTAACAGTTGAAGGCGGGAAATTTAAAGGGAAAAGGATCACTTTTCACGACCCTTGTTACCTTGGCCGTGGAAATGGCATTTATGAAGCCCCGCGCGACCTGTTAAGAAAGCTTGAAGTGGAGCTGGTAGAGATGAAGCGGTGTAAAAAAGATGCCATGTGTTGTGGCGCGGGCGGTGCCCAGATGTTCAAGGAACCCGAACCCGGTAAGGAAGACGTAAATGTTGCCCGTACCGAGCAGGCTATAGACGTAAAGCCCGAAGTTATTGCCGCAGGTTGCCCTTTCTGCAACACGATGATGACCGATGGGGTAAAGGCCAAGAACAGGGAAGATAATATCGCTGTTATGGATATTGCTGAAATGATCGCTACTGCCGAAGATTTGTAGTAACAGAATAATTCCAAAAAGAGGTGCCAAAAATGATATTTTTGGCACCTCTTTTTGGATCAGTCTTTTTCTAATTTTAGGTGTACGTCTTCCGGCTGAAGGTTTTTCACCATAATTAGAATATCATCTTCAGTTAATCCTTCTTCAATGTAATCTCCCTGCTTCCCCTGTAGATAAGCGTATTTTTCGAGGTTTGTGAGGTATTTAGGGGTTAAAACCTGCTTTCCTTTATCGCCGTAGCCCTTTAAATATGCGATCACCACATCATCATCTGCAACCTCAATATGTTTTTGACTGTTGTATTGTTTCAGGATGAAAAGAGCTTTTGACAAGCCTTTTAAAAGCATTTCAAAATACGTTTTTCCTCCCGCTTCATAGATGGGTTCTATATAATATGTGCTTATTGGAGCAGTAATGGTAAAGGCATAAGATTCTACATGATTGGTAAGCTCATCCCAAATGGCACCAATTTCCACGTGAATGTGTTTTTCTTCTCGCAACCAGGCGGTCAAATCGTGCAGGTAATGAGCTTCGGTAGAAAAGCCCAGTGTCCTGGCGGCCTCAAAAAGTTCTTTTTGCTTCGTTTCCATAGAACAAAATTAGGAGAGCTCAGGCTTTGAAATTATGATTTAAATCAGCGAATTGAGGCAGGTTTTTCAGAAAGAATAATTCTTTTAAATCTGGAGGAATACTACAACTTTAACCTTCTCGAATTGGTTTCCAGCGTTCAAATCGCTTATTTTTGTAACTCTAAAATTTCCACATAATGTTTGTCCCATTTGATACTTTACCTGAGAGTTCCCGCGTTTGGATTTATCAGGCAAATCGCTCTTTTACAGAGGAAGAGCAAGCTGAAATTAAACAAAAACTTAAACACTTCATAGAGCAGTGGACAGCCCATGGCGCGAACCTTAAAGCTTCATTTGAAATGCGTTACAGGCGGTTCATCATACTGGCGCTCGATCAGAAACTGAACGCTGCTACCGGATGTTCCATAGATGAGTCGGTGCGGTTTATTCAGCAGCTGGAGCAGGAGTACAAGGTCGATCTGCTCGATAAGATGAATGTTTCCTACAAGCAGGGAGAGTTTGTGGCTTATAAAACGCTTACCGACTTCCGAAAAATGGCAAAAGATAAAGCCGTTTCTCCAAAAACCATTGTCTTTAACAATCTTGTAAATAACAAAGCCGAATATCTTTCAGACTGGGAAGTGCCTGCATCTGAAAGCTGGCACAAGCGCTTTCTCAATTAATGAATTTTAGTATCCGCAAATTTTCAGGCCTTTTTCTGGCCCTTGGCTTTATTTCCCAAATTTCCTATTCCCAAAGTCGGCCTTTAATTGCTGAAGATGTAGAGCAGCAGCGGCAATGGGTAGACAGCATTTATAACGTCATGTCGTTACAGGAAAAAGTGGGACAGCTTTTTATGATTGATGTGTTCTCTTCAGACCCTGAATCAAGAATTGAAAAAGCGAGAGAACTGGTGGCGCAGCAGCATGTTGGAGGAGTCATTTTCTCAAAAGGCGGCCCTAAAAGGCAGGTAAAGCTTCAGAATGAACTTCAGGAAATTTCCAAAATCCCCCTGCTTATTGGTATGGATGCCGAATGGGGGCTGGCAATGCGGCTTGATTCTACTTATGCCTTTCCGTGGAATATGACCCTGGGAGCAATAAGAGATGAGAGTTTAATAACCGAAGTGGGCGCGAGTATAGCAAAACACTCCAAAAGAATGGGGGTGCACATGAACTTTGCGCCGGTTGTGGATATTAATACCAACCCCAAAAACCCTATTATTGGCAACAGGTCTTTTGGTGAGGATAAAAATAATGTTGCCAGTAAATCTATTGCTTTCATAAAAGGTATGCAAAGGGAAGGGGTGCTTGGAAGCGCCAAACACTTTCCGGGGCATGGCGATACCGAAAGAGATTCTCATAAAACCCTGCCTACTATAGATTTCTCTAAAGACAGGATCTTTAGAGAGGAACTGTTTCCTTACCGAAAATTGATCTCTGAAGGCCTTGGAAGTATTATGGTGGCCCATCTTAACGTTCCCAGTCTTGAAGAACGCAGCGACTTTCCGTCAAGTTTGTCGCATGAAATTGTTACGGGAATTCTCAAAGAAGAATTGGGTTTTAACGGACTTATAATTACTGACGCGCTCAACATGAAGGGGGTGGCCGATTTTGATGAGCCGGGAGAAATAGAACTGGCGGCCTTTTTAGCGGGTAATGATATTTTACTTTTTTCAGAAGATGTGCCCAAAGCTTCAGAAATGATCATAGAGGCTTTTAATAAAGGATTAATTACTGAAGAGCGCCTGAAGCATTCGGTAAGAAAGATACTTTTTGCCAAATACAAGGCTGGCCTGCACAACTATGAGGCTGTAGACCCTACATACATCATTGATGACCTTAACAGCATCCGCAATGAGGTGCTGGCGCATAAGTTGTATGAAAATGCAATGACGGTGATCAAGAATGACCGGTCGCTCATCCCAATTCGTGACCTGGAGACCAGCAAGATTGCCTATGTTCATTTTGGAGAAGACCCCGGAAATGCCTTTTTTGAGCAGTTAAACCGCTATGCGCAGGTAGATTCGGTTTCCGCAGAAAAACTGAATGAACTGCTTGACAGGCTTGAATCTTATAACCAGGTGATTATTGGTTACCACCAGTCTTCGGCATCACCCTGGAGCGGATTCAAAATGAATGACAAACAGCAAACTTGGTTGTATGAGATTGCGAGGAAGAACAGGGTGATCCTTAATGTTTTTACGAGTCCGTATGCTTTGCTGGATTTGCGAACCACCGGGAATTTTGAAGCCATTCAGGTGGCATATCAAAACACTCAACTTGCGCAGCAAAAGGCAGCGCAGGTGATTTTTGGAGCTTTGGAGGCTAAAGGAAAGCTGCCGGTAAGTGCCGGGAATAATTTTCCTGTTGGTACCGGCTACAAAACAGGCAGCCTTAACCGGCTGTCTTATGGGGTGCCAGAGCAGGTGGGAATGAATTCATACAAGTTAAGAAAGATTGACGAGCTTGTAGATAAGGCAATAAATGAAAAAATGACCCCTGGCCTGCAGGTGCTGGTAGCGCGAAAAGGTAAGGTCATTTACGAAAGGAATGCTGGCTATCACACCTATGATAATGAAATTCCTGTAAAAGCTTCAGATGTTTACGATCTTGCTTCGCTTACAAAAATACTGGCCAGCCTTCCGCTTTTAATGGAGCTGGTAGACCAGGATGAGATTGACCTCGATACGACTTTAGGGGAGATGCTGCCTTATTTCCGCGGCAGCAATAAAGAGGATATCACGATTTTGCAAATGTTGTCGCATTACGCCCGGCTCCAAAGCTGGATCCCGTTTCACCGGATGACCATAGATGAGAAGACCAGGCGGCCCGATGTGAAATTTATACGCAGTAAACAGGATAGAGGCTTCGGAATTCAAATTGCCGAAGAAATGTATGTAAGAAATGACATAAGGGATTCGGTGCTTAAGGTCATCAGGGATAGTCCGCTAGAGCGAAAAAGGGCATATAAGTATAGTGACCTTCCGTTTTATTTACTGAAGTTTTACCTCGAAGATATTTATGGTACTTCCCTCGAATATCTCACCCAAGACCATTTTTACCGATCTCTGGGAGCGCATAATACTACCTATTTACCTCTTCAGAAGTTTTCAAAAGACCGTATTGTTCCCACCGAAGATGACAATCTTTGGAGAAAACAGCTTTTGCAGGGCTATGTGCACGATGAAGGTGCGGCGCTGTTGGGAGGAATTGGAGGCCAGGCAGGCTTGTATTCTAATGCCAATGATGTGGCCAAGATCATGCAAATGTACCTGAACGGCGGCAGGTATGGTGGGAAAATATATTTTGACCAGGAAACTGTAGATAAATTTAATACCTGCTACTACTGTGAGGATGACGTGCGTAGAGGGGTGGGCTTTGACAAACCACAGCTGGACAATTATGGCCCTACCTGCGGTTGTGTTTCAATGACCAGCTTTGGGCACAGCGGATTTACCGGAACTTTTACCTGGGCAGACCCCGATGAAGAAATAGTTTACGTATTTTTAGCGAATAGAATTCATCCCTCGGTTCAGAACAACAAATTGACCAGGGAGAGCATTAGATCAAATATCCAGGAACTCATTTACGAAGCCATAGATCGTTAATACATGAAAATAGCCATTGTTTGTTACCCCACTTTTGGGGGAAGTGGTGTGGTAGCTACCGAATTGGGGATGGCGCTGTCTCGCAGGGGGCACGAAATCCACTTTATTACCTATAAGCAGCCGGTAAGGCTTGAACAGCTTTCGCACAACATACATTTTCATGAGGTCAATGTGCCCGAATATCCTCTTTTTCATTACCAGCCTTATGAACTTGCCTTAAGCAGCAAGCTGGTAGATATGGTAAAACTTCATAAAATTGAAGTGCTGCATGTGCATTATGCCATTCCCCATGCTTATGCCGGTTATATGGCCAAAAAGATGCTTGAAGAAGAAGGGATTTACCTGCCAATGGTCACCACCCTGCATGGAACCGATATTACCCTGGTGGGTAACCACCCGTTCTACAAACCTGCTGTTACCTTTAGCATTAACAGTAGTGACGTGGTAACATCGGTATCTCAAAGTTTAAAAGCCGACACGCTGCGGCTATTCAATGTGAAACGGGAGATCAATGTGGTCCCTAATTTTATTGATACCACAAAATACACCCAGTCTATTAGCAACTGCCAGAGAAATATGCTTGCCCAAAGTGATGAGAGGATCATTACGCATGTGAGTAATCTTCGGAAAGTGAAGCGGATAAGGGATGTTATTATGATCTTCTACGAAATTCAGAAGAACCTAAAATCGAAGCTTATAATGGTAGGGCAGGGGCCCGAAAGAGAAATGGCCGAAGAGCTGGTACACGATCTGGGGCTGGAAGAAAAAGTGCTGTTTTTGGGAGAATCTCACGAAATTGACCAGGTGCTTAGTTATTCCGATCTCTTTCTCTTGCCTTCAGAAAAAGAGAGTTTTGGGCTTGCTGCCCTTGAAGCTATGGTCAACGGGGTTCCGGTAATTTCTACCAATACGGGCGGCCTTCCTGAGGTTAACAGGCAGGGCTTTTCAGGATATTTAAGCGATGTGGGAGAGGTTTCAGAAATGGCTGCGAACGCCCTTCATATTCTAAAAGACGATGAGACCCTGAGAAAATTCAAGGAAAATGCCCGGAAGCAGGCTTTTATTTTTGATGTGTATTCGGTGGTTCCGTTATATGAAGATTTATATAGAAAAGCTCTGGAAATTACTCCAAAAGAAAAGGCTTCCAAAAATTAATTTTGAAAGCCTTTTTTTGCGAATATGCTGAAATTGTTTAGAACTGGTATCTAATTCCCAGCGCTATATCAAATCCAAGATCATCATTGTAATCACTAAATCCAATTTCAGGCCTAAAGTCAAGGGATAGCAGGAGAGGAAAATCGAAGTCGTATTCAATACCCACATCCCCGGCAACTAGAACAAAAAAGTCACTGTCATCACCTGTATCCACAGAGCCTAATCCGCCCCCGGCACCGGCGTACCAGTTGAATCCGCCTTCTAGGTTCCACACCCATTGGTAAAGTCCGGTCAATCTGAAAGCGTCCATGTCATTTCTGCTTCTCCAGCCCAAATCCAGTTCCAGTCTGTTGTTTTCTGACAACCCGTGTTGATAAGAAATTTCTGTGCCAAAACCATCATTATCTCCTAAACGTAGACCCAGAGCGTGGTCTGCAATACTTTGTGCTTGTGAGGAAAGGCTAAAACCAAAAATACATAAGCCCAGTAAAACGATTTTTTTCATATCTTTTTATTTAATTTGTTCCTACAAAATTAGACTATCTTATAAACCAACTACTCCTAAGTTCCGCTAATTAAATGTTAATGTTAATAAAGACTTGTTAATCAGGTGGAACCTGTTAATGCTCCCCCCCTATGAATAAAAAATTACAAAACCTGGAAAAAGCCCTGGAGGGCAAACTCTACCATGACGCGCTTTGGCGCAGGATTTTTGCAACAGATGCTTCGGTTTACCGCACTATCCCTTTGGCTGTAGCTTACCCTAAAAATGTAGAGGATATTAAAAAGCTAATATCCTTTGCCAGTGATAACAATACGTCACTCATTCCGCGTACGGCCGGTACTTCTCTGGCCGGGCAGTGTGTAGGGGAAGGAATTGTGGTAGATGTTTCCAAATGTTTTACCTCTATCCTTGAACTCGATACAGAGAATAGAACAGTTAAGGTGCAGCCGGGGGTGATTCGCGACGATCTTAACAGGTACCTCAAACCTCACAATCTTTTCTTTGGCCCCAACACTTCTACTTCCAATCGCTGTATGATAGGCGGGATGGTAGGAAATAATTCCAGTGGCACCACTTCTATCAAATACGGCACCACGCGAGATAAGCTGTTGGAAATGAAAGTACTGCTCAGCGATGGCTCAGAGGCTGTTTTTTCTGAAATTTCTTCGGAAGAATTCCAAAAAAAAATGGAACTAAATTCCATGGAAGGGGAGATTTACCGAAAGCTTTACGACGAATTAAAATCTGAAGCCGTTCAGGAACAAATAAAAGGCGGATTTCCAAAACCTGAAATCCACCGCCGCAATACCGGTTATGCAGTTGACGAATTGCTTACAGCCAGAGTTTTCGGTGGAAGTGAGGATAAGATCAATATGTGTAAACTGTTGTGCGGAAGTGAAGGTACGCTTGCTTTTACCACCGAGATCACTCTACAGCTTGACGTCCTGCCGCCTTCACAGGCAGTGATGATCGCCGCACATTTTGATTCGCTAGAGAAATGTTTGCAGGCGGTGGTGCCGGCCATGCAGCACTCGCTCTTTACCTGCGAGATGATGGACAAGGTGATCCTGGATTGTACCCGAAACAGCATCAAATACAGGGAAAACCGCTTTTTTATAGAAGGTGATCCGGCTGCTATTTTGATGCTTGAAATACGGTCAGTTTCCGAAGAAGAATTGACATACCGCACTGCAGAACTCTTAAAAACCCTAACCGATTCAGGCTTAGCTTATGCAATGCCCGTGCTTCGGAATGAAACTATAGAGCTTGCGCTGGAATTGAGAAAAGCCGGCCTCGGATTGCTTGGTAATATTGTGGGCGACCGCAAAGCCGTGGCCTGTATTGAAGATACCGCCGTGGCCGTTGAAGATCTGGCAGAATACATTTCAGAATTTTCGGAGTTAATGCTCAACTACGGGCAGGATGCGGTGTATTATGCCCATGCCGGGGCCGGGGAACTGCACCTGCGGCCTATCCTCAACCTAAAAAAAGAGGATGATGTGCGGCTCTTCAGAAAAATTACTGAAGATGTGGCCGCCCTGGTGAAAAAGTACGGTGGCTCAATGAGTGGGGAACACGGAGACGGAAGGGTTCGTGCCGAATTTATTCAGTTTATGATAGGAGAGGAGAACTATGCCCTCTTAAAAAGGGTAAAAAACATCTTCGATCCAAAGAACATTTTCAATCCGGGGAAAATTATTGATGCCCCTCCCATGGATGAGAGCCTGCGCTATGAACCGGGCCGAAAAGAGCCGGAAATTGAAACTATAATGGACTTTTCCGATTCTCAGGGGATCTTGCGAGGTGCCGAAAACTGTAACGGAAGCGGTGATTGCCGCAAACCAGCCGAAGCCGGTGGTACCATGTGCCCCAGTTACCGCGCTACCCGTAATGAAAAGGATACTACCCGCGCCCGCGCCAATGCTTTGAGGGAATTTTTGACAAATTCTGATAAGCCCAACCGCTTTGATCATAAAGAACTCAAAGAAGTGCTCGACCTTTGCATAAGCTGTAAAGGCTGTAAAAGTGAGTGCCCTTCAAACGTTGATATGGCTGCTTACAAGGCAGAATTTCAGTACCAGTACAACAGCACCAACGGCAGTTCGCTGCGTTCAAAAGCCTTTGCATTTAATGCCGCCCTCAACAAAAAAACCTGGCGATTTTCCCCTTTTTCGAACCTTGTGTTTTCAAATGCTCTTACGGGCGGTATTATTAAAAAATCAATGGGTATCGCGCCACAGCGCCGTTTGCCTACGCTTTCCCGCCAAACGCTTACATCCTACTACAAAAAGAATGAACGCAAACTTAGTACGCCCATAAAAAAAGTGTATCTCTTCAACGATGAGTTTACCAATTATCTCGATTCTGAAGTGGGAATGGCGGCAATAAAACTCCTTGAAGGGCTTAACTATGAGGTGAAAATCGTAGAGCATTCTGAAAGTGGCCGCGGATTTATATCAAAAGGATTTTTAAAGGAGGCTAAAGAAGTAGCCAACAAAAATATTTCAATATTTAAAGATCTTATTTCTGAAGACAGTCCGTTACTTGGGCTGGAACCTTCAGCAATTCTGAGTTTCAGGGACGAATATTTGAGGCTGGCCGATGATAAGGAAGCTGCCCTCAGGCTATCCAAAAATGCCTTTTTACTCGAAGAATTTTTTAAGAAAGAGGTACTGGCCGGAAATATCACTGCCAATTCCTTTTCTTCGGAAAAGAAGCGTATCAAATTGCATGGCCATTGCCACCAGAAGGCTTTGGCAGGCGTTGAAAACACCTTTGTGATGCTCAACCTTCCGAAGAATTTTGAGGTTACCGTAATTCCTTCAGGATGTTGCGGTATGGCGGGTTCTTTTGGGTACGAAAAAGAGCATTATGAGGTAAGTATGCAAATTGGGGAACAAACGCTTTTCCCTGCAGTGCGAAAAGCTTCCGCAGAGACAGTTATTGCTGCTCCGGGAACCAGCTGCCGACATCAAATTTACGACGGAACCGGAAAAAAAGCCATGCATCCCGTTGTGATCATGGCCGAAGCGCTTAAATAAACATTTTTAAATCTTGGCTTAAAAATTTACATTTGCTCAAAATCACCTTCAATGGCCGGAAATTCCTTTGGAAATCTATTTAAAATTGTCACTTTTGGGGAATCACATGGCCAGGCAATTGGCGGCGTGATTGACGGTTGCCCCGCCGGGCTCGAGATCAATGTGGAACAGGTTCAGCAGGAACTGGCAAGGCGCAGGCCCGGCCAGTCTGCTATTGTGACCCAGCGCAAAGAACCCGATACCGTTAAATTCCTTTCGGGTATTTTCGAAGGTAAATCAACGGGCACGCCCATTGGTTTTATCATTGAAAATGCAAACCAGAAGTCGAAAGATTATTCGCACATAAAAGACGTTTACCGGCCTTCGCATGCCGATTACACCTATGATCAAAAATACGGGAACAGGGACTACAGGGGCGGCGGCAGGTCGTCTGCCCGGGAAACTGCCTGTAGGGTAGCTGCAGGAGCCATCGCCAAGCAATTGCTGAAAGATGTAAAATTTACTGCTTATACCGCTTCGGTTGGGGATATAAGGCATCAGAAGAAATTCGGGGAGCTTGACCTTTCAGAAATAGAAAAAAATCCGGTGCGCTGTCCCGACCCTGAAACTGCCAAGGAAATGGAAACCTTCATTAAGCAGATAAGGGCGCAGGGAGATACTGTGGGTGGCGTTGTGGAATGTGTGATCTCAAATGTTCCCGTAGGGCTGGGAGAACCTGTTTTTGACAAGCTCCACGCCGCTTTGGGCGCCGCCATGCTTTCCATAAACGCCGTAAAAGGATTTGAGTACGGAAGCGGGTTTGCCGGTGCTGCCATGAAAGGCAGCGAGCACAATGACCTTTTTCACACAGACGGCTCTACCAAAACCAACTTCAGCGGTGGGATACAGGGCGGTATTTCTAACGGCATGGACATTACATTTAGGGTGGCTTTTAAACCTGTTGCCACGCTTATGCAAAAGCAGAAAACCATTAATGCTGAAGGCCAGGAGGTGGAAATGCAAGGTAAAGGCAGGCATGACCCCTGCGTGGTGCCACGCGCAATTCCTATTGTAGAGGCCATGGCAGCACTGGTTTTGGCCGATTTTTATTTGTTGAACAAAACATCAAAAATATAATTTCAGAGATAGTATAGTATGAAAAAATTAGCACTGCACTGGCAGATCCTGTTGGGAATGGCCGCCGGGGTGATTTTCGCCCTTTTAATGACCAACTTTTCCTGGGGAGCCGAATTTATTAGTGACTGGATCAAACCTTTCGGAAATATCTTCATAAATGCCTTAAAATTAATTGCAGTGCCCCTAATACTTGCGTCTCTTATTAAAGGGATTTCCGATTTAAAGGACATTTCGAAGTTATCGCAGATGGGAACCCGCACAATTCTCATTTATGTTGCCACTACGGTAATTGCGGTAAGCATTGGCCTGGTAATGGTCAATCTTATTCAGCCGGGAAATGCAATTGCCGAAAGTACCCGAAATGACCTTATTGCGAGTTACGAAGGTGATGCCAACATACGTATCGCCGATGCCCAGAGACAAAAAGAAGCGGGGCCCCTGCAGGCCCTGGAAGATCTTGTTCCCGGAAACATATTCGCGGCAGCCAGTGATAACGGCAATATGCTACAGGTGATCTTTTTTGCAATTTTCTTTGGTATTGGTCTCATTTTAATTCCTGAAGAAACAGCCAAGCCTGTAAAAGCCTTTTTTGACGGGTTTAATGAAGTGATTCTCAAACTTATTGACCTCATTATGCTGGCCGCACCTTATGGAGTCTTTGCACTTTTGGCGGCCCTGGTGGTAGAATCGCCCAGTGCCGACCTCTTTGCAGCCCTGGCCATGTATGCCGTGACAGTTCTTGTGGGGCTGGCGTTAATGATTGGCGTCTATATGATGCTCGTCTGGATCTTTACGGGGCGCCCTCCTGCCTTTTTTGAAAACGGCATCGCCCCGGCACAGCTTCTGGCTTTTTCAACCAGTTCGAGCGCAGCTACACTCCCTGTTACTATGGAAAGGACCGAAGAGCACCTGGGAGTGCACGAGGAAGTAACGAGTTTTGTACTGCCAATTGGAGCCACTATCAATATGGACGGAACCAGTTTGTACCAGGCTGTGGCAGCCGTATTTATTGCCCAGGCCTTTGGGATGGACCTCTCAATTGGGGCGCAGCTGGGCATTATTGCCACCGCCACGCTGGCATCAATTGGTTCGGCGGCAGTGCCGGGAGCCGGAATGGTGATGCTTGTAATTGTACTGGCACAGGCCGGTATCCCCGAAGCCGGGCTGGCTCTGATCTTTGCTGTAGACAGGCCTTTGGATATGTGCCGTACCATGGTAAACGTTACCGGAGATGCCGCTGTTTCTATGATGGTAGCCAAATCTGTAGATAAACTGGGCGAACCACACGAAAGAAAATGGGATGATAACCTCCCAAAAAAAGAAAAAATCAATAAGGCAAAATAGCAGAAAATTCCTTTTTGCGGCTTCGGAATTTTTCCGGGATAAAGCTTGCGAGGCTTACAGGAATTTCTTGTATTTGCGCGGGATGAATTTTTTAACCTGAATTTTCTTCAGCAATGACCGATAAAACCCGCAGCTACTACAAAACGCTTCTGGATATTGACCAGAACCTCGACCGACTCGTACGGGAGATCGACCTGCTTAATTATTTGAATCCGCTGAATATTGAGCAGGAAAAAAAACGGTTTTTCGGGTCTAAGTTTTCCGAAGATCCTGTGTTTAAATACAGGAAGCTGAAGTTTGATCCTTACACCCTGCAGCGGCAGTTGTTTAGCCAGCGGCTGGAAGATATCCCCGATGAAGATATTTACAAACTCTACCACGATGCCGTTTATGAATATTCGGGGTTGGTACAGTGTGTGGCTACAGTTGGTAAAGAAAAGAAGTTCTTTTACAATTCGCTTCGGGTATTTGGTACTCCTACCGAGAAAGATGTCAAAAATGCCAAATTCATCCTGCATTTCCACAAAGAGGAAGACGCCGAAGAAATGGTGCCCCGTTATAATGCCGATCAGGCGCAGGCATATTTTCAGGCTTTTGGAGAGCGATACCCTTTCAATTTCAGGATTAGGCAGAGCAACAGTATTACCGGAGCGGCCATGGCGCTTAATTCAGGCGAGCTCGTGGTAAAAAAGAACCGAAAATTTAGTGATAACGACCTTAAGATCCTGTCTAACCACGAAATTTCGGTGAGTATGCTCACCACCTTCAACGGGCTGGACCAGAGCTTGCGAATCTTTTCCCACGGTTTTGCCAACAATCATCCTACCCAGGCGGGGCTCGGTATTTTTAGTGAATATATGAGCGACAGCCTTAGCTTAAAACGGGTAAAAGAACTTGCTTACCGCGTACTGGCTGCCGATAGCCTCATTAAAGGTTACAGTTTTAGTGACACTTTTGACCTCCTGTACAGCCAGTACAAGCTTGACCGGGAAACATCTTGGTTAATTTCCTTAAGAGCACACCGCGGCGGCGGTTTCACCAAAGACTACCAGTATCTGCCCGGGCTCAAAAAGGTTTATGACTACTATGCTTCAGGAAAGGATATGGGCCTGCTGCTCACCGGAAAAGTAGCTCTCGAAGATGCGAAGCTCATCGAAAAACTTCAGCAAAAAGAGCTCGCCCAAAAGAACACCCATTTTCCTGAATCTTTCCAACAAAACAGGAACACCAATGAAAAGCTCAAATTTCTGTTAAGCAACCTTAAGTGAGTTATAAGTGATCAGTATTCGGTGCTCAGTGATCACTCTGACTTTGCCTGAATATGCTTACATTTTTCAGGCTAATGATCTTTTCCGGATTTTGTACTGCAGTAAATGATAGCACTCAAGTCCTCGGCCCAAGGCCATTATTCAGCTTTGAACGTTGATCTTTAAACCCTGAATCTTTAAAGTTTATTTCAGGAACAAAGCCTGTAGCTCGGGGGTGGGCACCATACAGGTCTCTTTTTTTCCAAACCAGTTATAGCGGTTGTTGGCGACCAAACTGTAAACACCATCCCGAAGACCTTCAGGAAGTCCTTTAAAATATCTTAGCCAGGAATAGCCTTTCAAATGTTTTGCAATCTCAATGGCTGCAGTTGATTTGTGATAATAAGCCACGCCGGGTTCTATAAGGATGACTGAATCGAGATTTTCGGTATCTATTCCTTTTTCGTTAATAATTTGCCGGCCCACGTCACTTTGAAGGGGAGCAAATCTAAACACGTCATTTACATCGTTTTTAATGATGGTTTGAATTGTTTTGTTGCAAAGATTACAAACACCGTCAAAAAGGATGATCTTCTTGTTCTCGGGGAAATTTACCATAATTTTTCTTTTTCTATTTTTTTCGTTGCACCAGCTCGAGCTGATCTACAGAGACCGAGGTGGTAAAAATGCCATAATTTACTTTGGCATTTCCTTTTTCAATACTGTCAATGCTGCCAACGGCTTTCCCGTCCTGCATCCGTACCCTGTCCCCAACCTTTAGCACCGGCTTTGGCTTTGCAACTTCTTCTTTTACTTCTTTTTTCTGCTTTTCTTTTTTTTGTTTTCTAATTTCTTCCACCTTTTTCTCGGCTTCCTGCATCACCTTTTTCTCTTTGGCTTTTTCGATCTTCTTCTCTTTGGCAGAAACTTTTTTCCGCTTTGAATTCTCTATCTCTATCACCTTCAGGAATTCAGAAATAAGTTCTTTTTTCCGTTTATTCTGAAAATATTTTTCTCCCAGTTCATTGATCTTGTTGCCAAGGTAGATGAGCCGCTGATTGCTGTCATACAACTCCTGGAAGTTTTCCAGTTTCTGCTGAATGCGGGCATTGGTCTCTTCAAGTTTCTTCTTTTCAGAGTCGGTTTTTTGTTCTTTGGTCTTAAGGGAAGTGGTGGTTTTCTGAAGTTTTGACCGCTCTTTCTGAAGATCGGCAATACTCTTGTCAAACCTTATTTTTCCGCGTTCCACTTTTTTCTTGGAACGGTTGATTAGGCTGTAGGGAATTCCGTTCTTTTGGGCCACCTCAAAAGTAAAAGAACTTCCGGCCTCTCCCAGGTGCAATTTGTAAAGCGGTTCAAGAGAGCGCGAATCAAACAGCATATTGGCATTTATAATATGCGGCAGCTCGTTTGCCAGCATTTTAAGATTGGCGTAATGGGTTGTGAGGATCCCAAAAGCCTCTTTTTCATAGAAAACTTCCAGAAAGGTTTCGGCTAAAGCACCTCCAAGTTCCGGGTCACTTCCGGTACCAAATTCATCTATCAGAAAAAGCGTTTTTTCATCAACTTTTTTCAGAAAGTAATTCATGTTCTTGAGCTTGTAGCTGTAAGTACTCAGGTGGTTTTCTATACTCTGGTTGTCGCCTATATCAGTAAGGATCTTATCAAAAAAGCACATCCTGCTGTACTCGTGCACCGGGATTAACAAGCCGCTTTGCACCATAAGCTGCAAAAGCCCCATGGTTTTAAGGGTGATGCTTTTTCCGCCGGCATTTGGCCCCGAAATGACAATAATGCGTTTCTCTTTATTCAGCTCAATGGTCTGCGGAAAAGTCTTTTTGTTCTGTTTCCTGTTGGTGAGCAGGAGCAGCGGGTGATAAGCGTCTATCAGTTCAACCTCGCGGTCTTTCGAGATCTTTGGCATTACGGCATTCATGTCTATCCCGTACTTTGCCTTGGCAGCAACCACATCAATATTGCTTAGAAATTCCTGGTAATCTATCAACAAACCGCGGTAAGGCCTTATAAAGCTGGTAAGGTCCTTCAGGATCTTCTTTATTTCCTCTTTTTCCTCGTATTCCAGGTTGTTGAGCTCGCGCGTATAGTTGTAGGTGGCTTCAGGCTGAATGTATACAATGCTCCCGGTTTTTGAATTTCCCAAAATTCCGCCTTTCACCTTTCTGCGGTGCATGGCAGAAACTGCAAGCACCCTAATATTGTCTACCACGGTCTCGCGTATGTCATCGAGATATCCCAGGCTGTTGTAGTGGGTGAGCGCACTCCCAAAACTGGCGTTGATTTGCCCTTTTACATGCCCTATCTTTCTCCGGATCTCCTGGAGCAGGGGAGAAGCGTCATCTTTTACTTCCCCAAAGCGGTCTATTACTTTATTGATCTGCTCAATGAGCAACGGGGTATATTCTACTTCGGAAGCCGTTTTGTGCAGACAGGGATATATCTCCTCAAACTTCTCAAAGAACCTGATAAGGATGTTCGATGTTTCTGAAATTGAGCCAATCTTCCTGAAGCTGGGGGCTTCAAGTCGTGTTTCTTCAATCCCCAGGAATTTTATTTCCTGGTCTATCGCATCAAACCCGTGATTGGGAATACGGCTTTCCTGTTGATATGATGAAACGTATTCATTTGTCTTCCGAAGTGCAAAAATAGTGTCTTCGTAACTTGAAAAAGGAGCTATTTCGAGAGCTTTGTTCTTACCGGGCCCGGTTACCGCATACCTGCTAACCTGCTGGCAAACTGTGGGGAATTCGAGGTCCTGAAGAGTCTTAGCTGTAATTTTAATCATAGAAAATTTCCCTATTTTTGGGAAGCTGCAATTTAACCAATAATATGACCTTTGACCTCACTCCAGATTGGAAAAAAAAGTTAAATCCCGAGCTTGAAAAACCTTATTTTAAGGATCTTCTAAAATTTGTGTCTGCCGAATATGAGGCGGACCACTGTTTTCCTCATCCCGATAACATATTCAAGGCCTTTGAACTTTCTTCTTTTGAAGGTACTAAAGTGGTAATTATAGGTCAGGATCCATATCACGGTTACGGGCAGGCCCACGGATTTTGCTTCTCTGTTCAACCCGAAACCAAAATTCCTCCTTCGCTGGTAAATATTTTCAGGGAAATTAAGGAAGACCTCGGCACGCCTTTACCTAAACATGGAAATTTACAACACTGGGCCCGGCAAGGCGTGCTAATGCTGAATGCCACCCTTACGGTTCGCGCGGGCCAGGCAGGGTCACACCAGGGAAAAGGCTGGGAGAAATTTACTGATGCCGTGATCTCCACTTTGTCACAAGAACGGGAAAACCTGGTATTTCTGCTTTGGGGCGGCCCGGCACAAAAGAAAGGCCGCAAAATTGATTCCAAAAAACATTTAGTGCTTACCAGCGGGCATCCGTCTCCGTTAGCGGCCAACAGGGGTTATTGGTTTGGGAACAAACACTTCAGTAAAACCAACGAGTTTCTAATCTCTATAGGCAAAAAGCCCATAGCCTGGTAGCTAGAACCTGTAACCCACGTTCACGGTTGGGAGCAGGACGATATCGGGAGAATATTTGTCGAACAGGTTCCTGCCAATTCCAAAAGATACATCGATCAGGAATCCCTGTTTTGCTACAAATTTTCCGCCCACACCTATTCCAAAGGCGAGATCGGTATATTCCACCAACTTTTCCTGCGTCTCCAGTTCTCCAGCCTCATTAGTTAATTTTATATCATTCTCATGTTCGCCATTTGAAAACATCCCAAAAACTTCGGCATAGTAGCCGCGGCCAACCTGGTCGTCTTTCAGGAAATACTTAAATTTTCCGGTAATTGAAAAATCTTTGGAATAGACTTCAGAAAGGTCTACATCCTCGCCTTCGTTCTTGTTGAAGACTTTTGAGAAGAACTCGACCCCGGCAGAGGTGTGGTCGCTAATAAGGTGTTCGTACCCCACATCAAGCGCGCCAAAGACCAAGAGGTTAAGCACATTGAGCTGTGCTTCGCTTTTGGTTGTATCCCTTTTAAAGATGATATCTTCCTGGAATGCAGGTTCTATTTCAGTTTGAATGGTATCCTGAAAAAATGCATCTTCCTGGGCCATGGCCGGTGTCACAAAAAGCAGGAGTGTCAAAAATGTCAAAAAATTGATCTTTTTCATAATCATTTATTGGGGTAAAAAATAGTAGCTGTCTTTGGTCTCCGGGATAAGGTTTAGTTCCAGGAGTTGTTCCTGTACCTTCTGGATCTCAAGCACTGATATCTGTTTTTGGCTCCAGGTCGTGAGCTTAAGCCATTGCTCAATATCCTCTGCTTTTTGATTGTATTTTTTAGCTAGTGCGAGCTCAACTTTAGGGATTTCCTTAAATTTTTTAGTAACCTGGTTCAGAGTTTTGAGCATGGTGAGGATTCCTGCCTGGTCTGTCTCAAAAAAGTCTTTTCTTACGGCAATTACAAAGCAGGACCAGGGGGTGGGGCAATCTCCAACTCTTCTAAATACTCCTTCGTCTACGAGAGGTTTCGTGGTAAAATGCTCCCACATAAAATAACCGGCTCTTTCCTCCTGTAAAGCTTTCACAGCCCCGTTGATGTCGCCCACTACTTCAAATTCGAGTTTTGAGGTGTCCCAGCCCATATTTCGGGCATTTACGTAAGCCATGAGGTGAGAACCCGAACCATACCGGCTAATGGCCACTTTTTGATCCTTCAGGTCATCAACCGACTCAAACTTTGATTCAGCAGCCACATGTATTCCCCAGATTAAAGGAGAAGCGATATATTCCTGCACAATAATTGCCTCATTTCCGTTTAAGATGTCTTTGATAATGCCTTCAGTAAGAATAACGGCAGCATCAATCTCTTTATTTCTTAAGGCTTTGCACATGGCCCCTGTGCCGTCGGGAAAATCGCGCCAGCTAAGGTTCAGACCATTGTTGTTGAAGGTTCCGTCATCAATACAAAGGTGCCATGGCAGGTTGAAATGTTCTGGGACTCCGCCAACTTGAATGTTTCTCATGGGGCATGTTTTTCTTTTAGGTACTTGTATATTTCGTATTGTGACCTGATCTTTTTCTCACCCGGACTCGCGCCTACAAAATTATTCTTTTCTTCGGAATCCTGTATCCTGGCTTTTACGTTGTCTTGAAACTGAATTTCAAGGATGTCTTTGAATTCCTGCGCTATATCCTTATCATAAATAGGGGCGATCACTTCTATCCTGCGGTCAAGGTTTCGCGTCATCCAGTCGGCACTTCCAAAGTAGAGCTCTTCATTTCCGTCATTTTCAAAGATGTAAATTCGGCCGTGTTCCAGGAAGCGATCTACAATGCTGGTCATGTAGATGTTGCTGCTAAGGTTTTCAATGCCCGGCACAAGGCAGGTAAAGCCCCTCACCAGCAACCTGATGTTCACTCCCGCCTCACTGGCATCGTACAACAGGTCTATGATCTCCTTATCTTCGAGGCTGTTCATCTTAGCCTTAATTCCTGCTTTTTTGCCCAGCCTGGCATTCTCGATTTCCCTGTTGATCATGTCGGCAAAAGATTTTCTTGTCGAAAATGGCGAAATAAGCAAACGTTTTGCCCGTGGTATGATCAATTCGCCTTCAAGCACCAGGAAAACCCGCGAAAGTTCACTCGTTAGCTTCTCATGGGCCGTGAAAATGGCGTGGTCACAGTATATTTTGGAAGTTTTGCTGTTAAAATTCCCGGTGCCAATATATGCATAGTCTTTTAGTGTGCCATTTTCTTCCCGGCTTACCAGCAGGATTTTGGAATGTACCTTGATCTTTGGGTAACTGTAGATCACTCTTGCACCTTCCTCTTCAAATTTTCGGCCCCAGTCAATATTGTTCTTTTCGTCAAACCTGGCCTTGGCTTCAATAAAAACAGTGAGTTTTTTGCCATTTTTGAGTGCCGAGAGCAGGGCAGAAGTCACCACCGATTCATCGGCAATCCTGTAAATGGAAATTTTTATTTCCTTTACCTGTGGGTCATGTGCGGCTTGTTGTATAAAGCGTTCTACATATTCAAAAGACATGTAGGGAAAATGCACCGACTGGTCTTTTTTGGCAATAACCTCAAAGTAATTTTCGGCTTTCTCCAAAACCGAATGCTTTACAGTAGTCCATTCTTCATAATGAAGCGCCGCATTATTCGTGGGATCCGGGAAAGAGAAATAGTCACTAAAGTTGTGGTACCTGCCCCCGGGCATCATGTCAATTTTTCCCAGGTTAAGGCGCTTCCGAAGTATTTTTTGATCTTCGGCGGGCATGTTGGAATCGTAAAGCAACCTGGTGGGCTGCCCATCGGTTCGCTGTTGAAGGGATTCATAGATCTTCTCGGCCAGCAGCCCGTCTACTTCATCGTCTATATAAAGTTCGGCATCGCGGGAAAGCTTGATCTCGTAAATTCCTGAAATTTCCTTTTCAGGAAAAAGCTTCGGCACATTCACTTTTACAATATCATCCAAAAATGATATTTTATACTCCTCTGTTTCCGAAGAAAAAGTGATGAACCTTTCACATTCGTCTGTAGGGATATTTACAATCCCAAATTCAGCCTTATCTTTGAAACAGACCATGAAATACAGGCCGTTATTCTCCAGGAAAAGCTCTTCGCCGCCAAAAGAGTTTATGGTAGTGGCATTAATGCACTTCTGCACCTTTTTAAAATACCGGCGTGCAAATTCTTCCTGCTGCTCGTTGTAATCTTCACGATGCACCAGGTATATGCCTTCGGTCTCCAGTTCGGGGATAATTTCTTCGCGGTATATCCTGCCGAATTTATCCTGCTGTTCCCTAACTTCCTTAAGGATCTGCTTTACGGTCTTATTCGGCTTTAAGGCAAGCTTTTTCCTGATGCTCTTTTCTACCCTTTTCATTTGCCGAAGCTGGGACACCCGAACCCGAAAATACTCATCGAGGTTCATCGAGAAAATGGCCAGGAATTTTAGCCGCTCATAAAGAGGTGTGGTTTTATCTTGTGCTTCCTGCAGCACTCTCTCATTAAAACTTAACCAATTTAGATCACGGTGCCTTTTAATTTTCTCTTCAGGCTTTAACATACGGAGGGGTTTCCCCAAAAATACAAATATGAGGTGCGATGGCTTTTAATATTCTGTTAAATGAGATTAGGCTGAAACCAACCTTTCCAGGGCATAGCGAATTGCGTTGTCTACGGCTTTTGCACCGTCTTTGGTAAAGTTGCCCGTAGCGCGGTTTGCGATAATGGCATTAAGCGATAAAGCTTTATGGCCCAGCATGGCCGAAAGCCCGAAAATGGCAGAAGTTTCCATCTCAAGATTGGTGATCTTTTTACCTTTAAAGCTAAAGCTGGCCAGTTTGTCTTTCATATTGTCATCTCTCAAAGCCAGTCTAAGCACACGGCCCTGGGGCGCATAAAAACCGGCGTTTGAACCTGTAAATCCTGCAAACACCTGCCCGGTCATAAACTGCTTTACGAGGGAAGGATTTGCCGCCACAACATAAGGCTTGCTGTTTTTCTCGTAAGTGCCAAGGTGATCTTCCAGAGCCTCGTTAAAATCCTGGAGCTGTACGTCATCGCTTTGGTAGAAGTGGAGAAGGTTGTCAAAACCAACCGCCATTTCACTTACCACAATAGAATCTACCGGAATATCTTTTTGAATAGAGCCCGAAGTTCCAATACGAATAATATTGAGGCTGGTTTGTTCAGCTTTCATCTCCCGGCTCTCAAAGTCGATATTTGCCAGGGCGTCTAGTTCGTTGAGTACAATATCGATATTATCTGTGCCTATTCCTGTTGAAACCACAGAGATTCTTTTGCCTTTGTAAATTCCGGTTTGAGTGTGGAATTCTCTTTTTTTAACGGCTACTTCAACTTCATCAAAGTATTTAGTGATCTTATCTACGCGGTTTTGGTCACCTACCAGAAGAACGGTGTCGGCTAAGTGTTCGGGTTTTAAATTGAGGTGGTATATGCTGTTGTCTTTGTTCAGAATTAGTTCTGAGGCTGCTAAATGGTTCATGTTATAATTTTAGTAGATTGTGAGAAACGGGGTCGTAGAGGAAGTCGTACTTTTTTACGCCGCCGTAATATTCATCATCTTTTAAGTTCTGGTAATAATTTTTGGTGCCCTTAAGTGCTTTGATGCCATCTTCGTTCAGTTTTAATTTATCTTCTGAAGTTTCATAGAAAGGGCTTAGTTTATCGAGTATTCGCTGCATTTGCACATCTACGTAGCCGTAATAGCCCTGATACTGAAGGGCATAACCTAAAAGGTGGTGCATGGATTTAATATCGTGTTCTTCAATAAGCTTTAGAACATTGACCTCCAAAGTATTCAAACCGGTTTTCACATTGGGGAAACGCTCAATATGTGCCCTAATGGAACTGGATAAATATTCGAAGTTAGTAGTCTTCTTTATTTCTGAAGTCAGTTTTTTTGGATTTTTGCTGCAGTACAGTTCCCAGATCAACTGGGCGGTTTGAATATCGGCTTTCTCAAGCGGAATTCGGTGATTGTAATGTTCTTTCAGGTTTTTGTCTGAAAGCTGGGAGAGGGCGGTCATTTCTGCTTCTCCTTTTAACTTTCGGCTGCACACCAGAGAGAAAGGCCCGTCTTTTTTATTCTGAAGCATAAAACTGATGAGGGCGAGCATGTTCATATGTGAGAAAAGATCAAACTCAAACCACAGCACTATTTCGTCATAGTTGTTAATAGCTGCCAGTTTTGCCAGTTCGCTCAAAAACTCTTCCTGGTACTGCTCTTCAGAAATATTGTATTTTTCTAAAAGGAAAGTCTTTCGGCGCAGCACAAATTCCTCGTCTCCCACATCCATAGAGGCAGGGCCTTCGCACAGCATTTCCCTCCAGGTGATCACATCTCCCGGGAGTTTCAGATTTGTGATTTGCTCAGAAAGGTCGTCCCCGTTGGTAACATGTAAAATTTTCTTCTCCTCCATAAAAACTCTTTAGCCGCCAATGCGCTTTACTTTGTATCCAAGCTCTCTAAGGTAAGACATTACTTTATCTCTCACATCTCCCTGAATTATAATTTCACTATCTTTAACAGAGCCGCCAACGCCGCATTTTTTTTTGAGGTCTTTTCCAAGGGCATTGAGATCTTCTTGTGTGCCAATAAAACCTTTTACCACGGTAACTTTCTTACCTGCCCGGCCTTTAGAGCTGTAATGGGCTTCTAAAAGCTGGTCTTTGGGTTCAGGGCTTTCTTCTTGTTCTGTTTCATTGAGGCTTTCGGGATCAAAATCTTTATCTGTAGAGAAAACAAATCCTCCCAGGTCTTCAAGCCCCATCTTTTTCTTAGCCATAAAAAAACTATTTTTTGAGTCCTATTTCCACCAGTCTTTGATGAAGGAATTCACCGGCAGTAATATCAGGGTAAGCTTTTGGGTGTTCATCATCAATACATTCTTCAAGACAATTTAGTGGCATTTCACTACGCGGGTGCATAAAGAATGGAATGGAGTAGCGAGGGGTGCTCCATTGCTCTTTTGGAGGATTCACCACCCGGTGTATCGTACTTCTCAGTTTGTTATTGGTGTGTCTCTCCAGCATATCCCCCACGTTAATGACCAGCTCATCTTCCTGCGGAATTGCGTCTATCCATTCCCCGTCTTTTCTCAATACCTGTAGGCCTCCCGTAGATGCACCCATGAGCAGTGTGATAAGGTTGATATCTCCATGAGCCCCGGCCCTTACCGCGCCTTTAGGCTCTTCGGTAATAGGAGGGTAGTGTATGGGCCTTAAAATGCTGTTCCCGTTGCTGGCCCAGTGGTCAAAGTAAAACTCATCAAGACCAATGTATAGTGCCAGCGCGCGTAGCACGTAAATTCCGGTTTTTTCCAGCATTCTGTAGGCTTCCATTCCGGTATGGTTAAAATCGGGCAGCTCTTCTACCTGCACGTTTTCAGGATATTTTTCGGTGAGATTTGCATCTTTTGAAGGTTCCTGTCCAAAATGCCAGAACTCTTTAAGATCTCCCTCTTTCTTACCTTTGGCATGCTCTTTTCCGAAGGAAATGTATCCGCGTTGCCCTGCAAGACCCTCAATTTCATACTTCTGTTTGGTTTCAAGCGGAAGGGCAAAGAAATTCTTCACTTCCTTGTAAAGCTCATCTACCAGATTGTCGCTCAAAAAGTGGTTTTTTAAGGCAACAAAACCTATTTCTTCATAAGCCTTACCAATCTCATTTACAAATTTCTGCTTTCTCTGCGGGTTGTCAGACAGGAAGTCGGCCAGGTCAACACTGGGTATATTGTTCATTTCCATAGGATCATTTTTAGATACCACACAAAGTTAAATAAAATAAGAAGAGTGTAACGGGCTTTAAAATTTTCTTAATAACAAGGAATCCTATTTTAAGTACATTTGAGGAACCAATGCTTAATTATGAAAATTAAAGAAACTTCAATTCAACCTCTTATAGAATTTGACAGGACAGGTTTTAAAGATGAGCAACTTCTTCAGCTTTACAGGGAATTGCTTAAACCCAGGCTTATTGAAGAGAAGATGCTGGTGCTGTTGCGCCAGGGAAAAATATCGAAGTGGTTTAGCGGAATAGGGCAGGAGGCCATTTCTATTGGCGTCACGCTTTCTCTGGAAAAAGATGAATACATCCTGCCAATGCATCGCAATCTGGGCGTCTTTACAGCCAGGGAAATCCCGCTGTACAGGCTTTTTAGCCAGTGGCAGGGAAAAGCAGCGGGCTTTACCAAAGGCCGTGATCGCAGCTTTCACTTTGGTACGCAGGAGTTTAAAATCGTGGGGATGATCTCTCATCTGGGGCCACAACTTGGTGTTGCCGATGGTATCGCCCTTGCGCACAGGCTTCAAAAAGAGCAAAAAATCACTGTGGTTTTTACAGGGGAAGGCGGCACAAGTGAAGGTGATTTTCACGAAGCCCTCAACATTGCCTCTGTATGGCAGCTGCCCGTGATGTTTTGCGTGGAAAATAACGGCTACGGACTCTCAACACCAACTTCGCAACAGTACAACTGTGAACATCTAGCCCATCGTGCTGCCGGTTATGGAATGGAATCTCATATTGTTGACGGGAATAATATTTTAGAGGTCTACGGAAAGGTTTCAGAACTAGCCGAAAGTATGAGGCAAAATCCGCGCCCGGTCTTACTGGAGTTCAAGACCTTCAGGATGCGGGGGCACGAGGAAGCCAGCGGCACAAAATATGTTCCCAATGAGCTGATGGAGCAGTGGGCAGTAAAAGATCCCGTAGATAACTTCAGGAAATTCCTCATTTCTCAAAAGATTATTTCTGAAGAGCTTGACACTCAGTTTAAAGCCGAAATCAAGCAGGAGATTGATGAAGATCTCAAAAAGGCAAATTCTGAAGCTGCTGTTGATTTCAGTGAAACTGAAGAATTAAATGATGTGTATCAAAACTTTGATTATGAGTCATTTAGTTATTCCGAAGAAACTGAAGAGCTCAGGTTCATAGATGCTGTGTCCCAGGGATTAAGGCAGTCTATGCAACGGCATGGCAACCTGGTTCTCATGGGGCAGGATATTGCCGAATATGGCGGCGTTTTCAAGATCACCGAAAATTTTGTGGAGGAGTTTGGAACCGAACGGGTGCGCAATACTCCCATTTGTGAATCGGGGATCGTAGAAACCGCGATGGGTCTTTCAATTAAAGGAATGAAAGCCATGGTAGAGATGCAGTTTGCCGATTTTGTGAGTTCGGGCTTCAATCCCATAGTGAATTACCTTGCCAAGGTGCATTATCGCTGGAACCAGAATGCCGATGTGGTAATTAGGATGCCTTGCGGGGCGGGTGTGGGCGCAGGCCCGTTTCACAGCCAGACCAACGAGGCCTGGTTTACAAAGACTCCGGGTTTAAAAGTGGTTTATCCGGCTTTTCCTTATGATGCTAAGGGCTTGTTGAACACGGCTTTTAACGATCCAAACCCGGTACTTTTCTTTGAACACAAGGCCCTTTATCGCAGCATACGGCAGGAGGTACCCAGAGACTATTACACTTTGCCCTTCGGAAAAGCTGCTTTGCTGCGTGAAGGTAAAGATATCACTGTAATAAGTTTTGGGGCCGCAGTGCACTGGGCGCTGGAGACCCTTGAGAACCACCCGGAGATTAATGCCGATCTCCTTGACTTAAGGAGCCTGCAGCCGCTGGATACTGAAGCCATATTTTCGTCGGTAAAGAAAACAGGGAAAGTAATTATCCTGCAGGAAGACAGCGTCTTTGGCGGAATTGGCTCTGATATTGCTGCCATGATAGCCGAAAATTGCTTTGAAGCTCTCGATGCTCCGGTGATGCGGGTGGGCAGTCTTGAAACGCCCATTCCTTTTTCTAAAGCCCTTGAAGAAGGTTACCTTCCAAAAAAGCGGTTTGAAGAGAAGATCCTGGAATTATTGAAGTATTAAGAAAGAATTGGCGGTATGTTGATTTTGTTAGGATTTCTTTACAAAAAACTTGTTAAATAAGTAATAATCTTTTGTGTGCCGCGAGGTCGCAACGTAATTTAGAGACAACTAATCACTAAAACTTTAAATTATGATACGATTAATCGTTATCTTTTTAATCATTGCAATTATTGCCGCCATCTTTGGGTTCGGAGGAATTGCTGAAGGAGCTGCCGATATTGCGCAGATCATCTTTTACATTTTCCTTGTGCTACTCGTGATCGCATTGATAAGTAGGCTTTTCAGAAGATAATTGTAGACAGCATCATCCAATGTCATAAAGGTTTCTAACCCTGGCATTGGATTTTTTTTGACTCAGTAAAAACAGAAACATGAAAAAGATTGTTTTTTTAATTTTAAGTGTGGCTTTTCTTGTCTCCTGCGGTTCCGGCAAGGTGGCAAATGAGGCCAGGGCAACCATGAATGGCGACTGGCAGTTAACCAGTATCACTTATCCCGGAAACAGCCAAAATGTTCAGGTGTCCCTTTTAAACGACATTCCTGCCCGTTGTCTTGAAGGCAGTACCTGGAACTTTATTTCTAATAACAACACAGGTTCTTATGTGGTTTCAGGACTTAATTGTCCATCAGAAACCGAATTCTTTATCTGGTCAATCGACGGGACTAACGCCGCAATGGGTAACTATGACCTCATGTTCAAACCTACCAATTCCGATCATAAATCGGTTACCGGTAATACGGGGTACAGGATCAACCTTACTCATCTCTCGGGCAGTCAAATGACCTGGGAGCAAACAGTGAGCTTTGAAGGTAAACCATTTACAATTAAAATGAACTTTAATAAATAATTGAGAATACTATGAAAATGAGACAAAACAGATTATTTGCTTTTTTATTTGCAGCCCTTGTAATGTTAGTTGGCTGTGATGCTACAAGAAATGCCAATAATAAACAAAAAGGAACCGTTATAGGTGCCACAGGTGGTGCCGTGCTTGGCGGGGTTGTGGGTAATAATGTAGGAGACGGGAATACCGCTCTTGGCGCCATTATAGGTGGTGTTGTGGGTGGTGCCGCCGGGGCCTATATTGGTAACCGAATGGACAAACAGGCCCAGGAAATTGAACAGGAAATTCCCGGGGCCGAAGTAGAAAGAGTGGGTGAAGGTATTAACGTGACCTTTGATGAAACCAGCGGGGTGTATTTCGCGACAGACCAGTATGCCATTGAAGGGCAGTCTCGTGAAGCACTTCAAAAGTTAGCCAATATTTTGCAGGAATATCCCAATACTAATATTCTGGTTGAAGGCCATACAGACAGTACCGGTAGCGATGCCTATAACCTTACGCTCTCTAAGAACAGGGCGCAGGCTGTAACCAACTTCCTTACCAGCCAGGGAATTTCCGGCGGAAGGATCGATACCAAATGGTATGGCGAATCCCAGCCAAAGTATGACAATTCTACTGTAGAAGGCCGTTCCAAGAACCGTAGGGTAGAGCTTGCAATTGTTGCCAACGAAGAACTAAAAGAAGAAGCAAGAAGACAGGCCGGAAATTAAGAATCCGGTTCAAAGTAAAAAACCCGGTTTTTCCGGGTTTTTTTATACCAGATAAATTCCTGAAATGACCAACAGAATCATCATCGCAGGTGGCGGGCTCGCAGGTTTAACAGCTGCAATACACCTGGCTCAAAAAGGGCAAAAAATCACTCTTTTTGAGAAGGATGTTTTTCCGCGGCATAAAGTCTGCGGCGAATATTTGTCCCGCGAGGTGGTTCCTTATTTTAATGCGCTTCAAATTCCGTGGCGGGAGCTAAAAGCTAAAAAAATCGACAAATTATGCTACAGTACGCCTTCCGGAAAGGCAATTGACCTCACTTTACCCATGGGCGCGCTGGGCGTGAGCCGTTACGCATTAGACAACCTGCTTTTTGAAACTGCCAAAGCCAACGGCGTGGAAATACTCCGGGAAAAGCTGCTCGAAATGACATTTTTGGAAGGTGAGTTTAAAGTAGTTTCAACAGAAGCCGAGTACAAGGCCGATTATGTTCTTGGCAGCTTCGGAAAAAGGTCGTTGCTCGATAAGAACCTGGATCGTAACTTTTTTAAAGAATCAGCACCTTGGGTCGCAGTTAAAAATCATTACCGCCTGAAGGATTTTCCTGATAACCTGGTAGGTTTGCACAATTTTAAAGGCGGGTATTGCGGACTTTCAAAAACCGAAAATAATCACATTAACATGTGTTATCTCGCCACCTACAAAAGCTTCAGGACTTTTAAAGACCCCGAAAAGTTCAATGAAAAAGTGCTTCGGAAAAACCCCTTTCTGGATAGTTTTTTAGCTGAAGCTTCGCCGGTGTTTGAAAAACCGCTCACTATTGCACAAGTCTCCTTCAGCAAAAAAGAAGCCATAAAAAATCACATGCTTATGCTGGGAGATGCGGCGGGGCTAATACATCCCTTGTGCGGTAACGGGATGGCCATAGCGATTCACAGTGCCAAAATAGCTTCCGAAGAAATTTTGGATCACTTTGTAAATGGTACTAAGAGGGGAGAAATGGAGGCAGCTTATAAGCAGCGGTGGGAAAAGATGTTCCGCAGGAGATTTAAGACTGCATCTTTGCTGCAAAAGCTGCTTTTAAGAGAAAAACTGGTAGAAGTTTCCCAGGCCATAATTTCGAAAATTCCATTTGTGCTGCCGGGAATCATAAAACAAACCCACGGAAAACCCATCGTATAATGGTTAATACTCAAACAAGATCTGCCCAAAAAGAGATTATGGACGATCTCGAGATGCGGGGTGAGGAGCTGGAAAAAACGCTGCAGGATCTCGATAAGGTGAACCGCTGGCTGGGCGGCAATAAGATCACCCTGCAGGGTGTGGAAAAACTTCTCAAAAATGCCACTCTCGGGACTCCGGTAAAGATCATTGATGTGGGCTGTGGCAACGGCAGCGTACTTAAAGAAGTGGCGCGCTTAGGCCGTGAGACCGGCCAGGAATTTGAATTAACCGGCATAGACGCTAACAGGAATGCCAGGGAAATTGCCGAAAAAAACCTGTCTTCTTATCCCGAGGTTTCTTTCAAAGGCATGGATGTTTTTTCTGAAGAATTTAAACCTCTGGAAGCCGATATAATTTTATGTACCTTAACCCTGCACCACTTTTCTAATGAAGAGATCAAAAAGCTGATGAAGGTTTTCGTCCAGAAAGCAAAAATAGGGGTAGTCATAAATGATCTCAAGAGAAGCCGGCGTGCCTATTATCTTTTTAAGGTCTTTTGCCTGGCCTTTGGGATTCGGGAGATCAACCGCAAAGACGGGCTCACCTCGATCTTGAGAAGTTTTAAAAAGGAGGAACTGCAGGCATTGGGAAAAGATCTCGAGCCGAGCCGCCAGGAGATCAATGAAAAATGGGCATTTAGATATCAATGGATCTTATACAAATAAAAACATGAGCGTAAAAATAGCCACAGTAGCAAAACAACTTCCGCCTTACTCACGTGAAACCGCAGAGGTAATTCCCTTTGTGGAAACCTGGCTCGACGGGCAGGAGGAGCGGTTCAAAAGAAAAGTGGTTAAGATCTTTGAAGGTGCTGCTGTAGATAAACGATATTCTATCATGGATCCTTCCGAAGTTTTTACGGCGACTTCTTTTGAAGATAAGAACCGTATTTACAGTAGGGAAGTTAAAAAACTGGGCGCTAAAGTATTAAAAAAGGCTCTGGAACAAGCCGGTTGGGAAGCCGATTCTGTAGATTATATCATCAGCGTGAGCTGCACCGGCATCATGATCCCTTCTTTAGACGCTTTTCTCATCAACGAACTGCAAATGAAGCAGGATATTACCAGGTTGCCGGTCACCGAAATGGGTTGTGCCGCCGGGATTTCGGGGATGATCTATGCCAATAATTTTTTAAAAGCCAACCCGGGGAAGAGAGCTGCAGTTATTGCCGTTGAAAGCCCCACGGCTACTTTTCAGCTTGATGATTTTTCGATGGCCAACATGGTGAGTGCCGCAATTTTTGGAGATGGCGCAGCCTGCGTGTTAATGTCTTCGGAAGAAGATGCCCCCGGGCCAAAAATACTGGGGGATGATATGTACCATTTTTTTGACGCCACCCACATGATGGGTTTTGATTTGACCAATTCCGGTCTCAAAATGCTGCTTGATCAGGAAGTGCCACAAACCATTGCCGATCATTTTCCAGAGATCATCCATCCGTTCCTCAAAAAGCACAATTCTTCCATTGAAAAAGTAGACCATCTAATTTTTCATCCCGGCGGAAAAAAAATTGTGCAAACGGTTGAAGATCTTTTTGGTAAATTAGGTAAGAATATAGATGACACCAAAGAAGTGTTGCGGCTTTACGGCAATATGAGCAGCGCAACCGTACTCTATGTCCTGGAAAGGTTTTTAAACCGGCCAAAAGAGAAAGGGGAACAGGGCCTTATGCTAAGCTTTGGCCCCGGCTTTTCGGCTCAAAAAATACTTTTAGAATGGTAAAGGAATTTGAAGGAAAGAATTACTGGGCCCTGGTGCTTGGCGGAAGCAGTGGCCTGGGTTTTGCTTCGGCCAAAAAACTGGCCCGGCATGGTATGAACATCCTGGTGGTGCACCGGGACCGGAAAGATGATTTGCCCGAGATAAAATCGGCTTTTAACGAGATTCGCGGGCTGGGAGTACAGTTGCATTCCTTTAATCGCGATGCCACCCGCAAAGACCGAAGGGAAGAGATCAAACAGGAAATGCAGGAAATTCTTGGGGAATCGGGGAAAGTCCGAACCATGTTGCACAGCATTTCCAAGGGAAACCTGAAGTCTATGCTGGGAATAGAACCCACCTTAAAAAATGACGATTTTCAACAGACCATAGATGCCATGGCGATTAGCCTGTACGACTGGACTAGGCTTATTTTTGACGCCGGATTGTTTGCAAAAGATGCAAGGATACTCTCTTTTACCAGCGAAGGCAATATCAAGGCATGGAAAGATTACGCGGCAGTTTCGGCAGCCAAGGTGGCTTTGGAAGCCATAACCCGAAGCATTGCGCTCGAGTTTGCCCCCGAAGGCATTCGGGCAAACTGCATTCAGGCCGGGGTTACGGTAACGCGGTCTCTTGAATTGATTCCGGGTTATGAAAGCCTGCGGCAGCATGCTTTAAAGCGAAATCCTTTTAAAAGGCTCACCACACCGGCCGATGTTGCCAATGCTGTTTATTTGTTGAGCAAAGATGAAGCCAGCTGGATCACAGGTACCATAATTCCGGTTAACGGTGGGGAACACCTTAAATAAAGTGGGCAGTGATCAGTTATAAGTTGGCAGTTTTTAATCTTGAATTTTGAACCTTGAATTTTGAATCTCTAATAAATTTACTTCCCTATTCAGAACCTTTCCTCTTTGTAGATGAACTAAAAGAGGTGTCTGAAAATGGCATTTCAGGCACCTATACTTTTAAGGAAGAAGCTGATTTTTACCGGGGACATTTTAAAGATAATCCGGTGACGCCGGGAGTAATTCTCACAGAATGTATGGCGCAAATTGGCGTGGTTTGCCTCGGAATTTTTCTGCTGAAGAATGAAGAATTAAAAAATTTTGTTGTGGCTTTATCAAACGCATCAATAGATTATTTTTTACCCGTGCTACCGGGGGAAAAAGTGACTGTGGTTTCAGAAAAGGTTTATTTCAGGTTCAATAAGTTGAAATGTAAGGTACACATGTTTAATGCTGAAGAAAAGCTCGTATGCAGAGGGGAAATTTCAGGAATGATAAAAGCGGAATGAACAGAAGAGTGGTGATTACAGGAATGGGCGTGGCCGCTCCAAACGGCGTAGGCTTAACCGCATTTTCTGAAGCCCTCAAAAAGGGCAAAAGCGGAATAAAATTTCAGCCAGAACTTGAGCACCTTAAGTTCAGGTGCCAGATTGCCGGAAAACCTGAAATCCCGGAGGAAATGCTGAAAGATTATTTTACTAACCTGGAGCTGCGCGGGCTAAACAGCAGCGGCATTGTTTACGGAGTGATCTCGGGTGTTGATGCCTGGAAAGACGCAGGCTTGCCGCTAGGCCCCGAAGCAGAAACAGACTGGGATAACGGGATCATATTTGGCACCGGGATATTGGGCGTGGATAAATTCCGCGAAGCCATTCATTTAATTGACGACAAAAACACCCGCAGGCTTGGAAGCACGAGCGTAATTCAAACCATGGCCAGCGGGATTAGTGCCTATCTCAACAGCAAGCTCGCCTGCGGCAACCAGGTCACCACCAATTCCTCGGCCTGCACTACTGGTACAGAAGCCATTTTAATGGCAGCCGACAGAATACGGGCCGGGAAGGCCAAAAGAATATTAGCAGGCAGTTGTAGTGACAGCGGCCCTTACGTGTGGGGCGGTTTTGATGCCATGCGAATCCTTCCGCATAAATACAACGCTGATCCTGAAGCCGGATCGAGACCTATGAGCGGGTCGGCCGCGGGTTTTGTTCCCGGGAGTGGGGCAGGGGCGGTGGTGGTTGAAGACCTGGAATCGGCACTCGAAAGGGGCGCGAAGATCTATGCTGAAGTTCTTGGAGGCCATATAAACAGCGACGGACAAAGAAATAAGGGTTCCATGACCGCTCCAAATTCTGAAGGGGTGAAAAGATGTATCAAAAATGCCATTTTTGACGCCGGGGTCCATCCCGAAGAACTCGATGCCATTAATGGCCACCTTACCGCGACCTCCATGGATGCTACAGAAGTTAAGAACTGGAGGGAAGCCCTAGAGTTAAAGGGAAAAGATTTCCCATATATCAATAGTTTGAAAAGCCTTACAGGACATTGTCTTAGCGCTGCCGGAAGTGTTGAAAGCGTAGCGAGTATTCTCCAGGTATCTGAAGATTTTCTCTTCGGAAATATTAATTCTGAAGACCTGCATCCGGAAATTGAAGAGATTGCCGGCCGGGAAAAAGTTCCGCAGAAATCCATTTTTAGAGAGGTAAATCTGGTAGCCAAAGCAAGTTTCGGGTTTGGAGATGTGAATGCCGTGGCAATTTTTAGTAAATTCAGATGATGTAAAAATTCCAAGAATAGAACGAAGTGGTCAGAAAACTTTGAACATTAAACTTTAAACTTTGAACCAAAAGAATGGAAACAAAAGAATGGAAACAAAAGAAATAATTTACTGCCTTAAAAAGATCGTGAAACCTTATGTTCAGAATGATCTGGCTTTTCAGGACTTTGGCAAAGACACGAATTTCGTGAAAGACCTGGAGATCAATTCGGCCAACCTGGTAGATATTGTACTTGATGTGGAAGATGAATTCAATATTGCCATAGACAATGACGCTATGGACAATATGCTCACCGTAGATGATGCCGTAAAGATCATAAAGACCAAGCAGCACGAGCAGTGATAGGCAACGATGTGGTAGATTTGGAACTGGCGGCGCGGCAAAGTAACTGGCGCCGAAAAGGCTTTTTAGACAGGGTCTTTTCTCCCGTAGAACAAAGCTGCATTCTCACATCAACCCGGCCCGGTCTTATGGTGTGGCTTTTATGGAGCATGAAAGAAGCTGCCTACAAATCGCATCAGCGGGAACACAACTTAGCACCCCGCCTCAACTGGCTGGCGCAGAAGTGTGAACTAACGGAATTCACTTCCACTTCAGCTTTTGGCCGGGTGAAGGTCGAAAATTCGGCTTATTTCACTTCTTCGGAAATTACTTCAGGGTTTGTGCATACTTCCGCAGAAAAAAATCGAGGTTCGGGTGTCAAAAATGCCATTTTTGAAGCCTCTCCTTCCGAAGTGAAAGCGCAGCTTAAACAGCTGGTTTCAGAAGGTTTTGAAATGAAACCGGAACAGCTTCAGCTTAAAAAAGACCGCTTCGGAATGCCTTTTTTGACAGGGAAAAAGGGCTTTTGCTTCAGGCATTTTTCCCTTAGCGGCCACGGCAAATTCTACGCCTACAGCCTGTCGTTAATTAACTGTGAAACCACAGTTAAACACTCTTAAGGCCTTTGGACGATTTTGGGTGCGGTTGTATCTTTAATTGAATCCAAAAAACAGTAATAAATGAAGAGTGTAGATAAGAAGGAAGTTATTAGCAGCCAGTCGGCTGAATTCATTGAACAGGCCGAAGCGGGAAAATTCCACAAAATGATTCCCGATACCTTTATTATTAAAATGGAAAATGGGGCACAGGGTTATGCTATAAGGCATTTGAACCGGCAGGATATGCTCTTAATCGATACTACTGCACCGGGGGCTCAAAAAGGGATTAAACACCTGGTTGAGGAAGGTTACAGGATCAAAGGAATTCTTGTGACCCATAAAGACGCCCTTCAAAATACTTACGCACCCCTCAAAGAAATTTCTGAAGATGCAGGCGGGGCGCCAATTTTCAGCCATCCGGTGAACAATGCAAACCTCGATTTCAATGTGCGCGATATCAATTCCAAAAATGACATTTTTAAGCACTTTTCTATACATTTAACCGATTTTCCTTCAAAAAGTGGAGAAACGGCAGTGATCTATTCTGATATCAATGAGGGGATGATCTTCGCCGGAAATACCGTAGAGGCCACCGCTTATGACCAGGAAGGTGACGATATTAAGCGGGCCGATACCGGAAGTGAAAACAAAAACCGCGGCATGGGAGAAACCTGGAGGACTTATATGAGAGAGTTCAGGTATTTTTTCCCCTACAAAGGAAAACCGAAATTCAACCTTTCTGAAGGGCAGCAAAAAGACCTAATCGTGGAATTAGGGAACACAGGAGAAGGCGGAAATAATCCAAATCTCTAACAAACAGCAAATAATAAAATAGTTGCCGCCACCGGTCTTTTATAAAAGTCTTGTGGCGGTTTTTAATTGCAGAACGGGACTACTCCCTGAAGTATTTTCGCGTTGGCTTCAATTTTTAAGATCTAATGAGCCTTAGAAGTTCCGGCAAACGTATATGGAAGGTGCTTTTCGGATAGTCCTTTTTCTGTTTTCAAACGGGGCGGGAACATCCTGCTACCTATAAGATATTGTTAAAGGAACCGCCGTTTCGCGGGATTTTTGATAATTTAAAAGGAATTAAATCTTCACAAAATGTCAAAATACAACGTTACCCAAAAATTGATCAAAGAACACCTTCTCAAGGGGGAAATGACTCCGGGTAAGGAGATAGGAATAAAAATTGACCAGGCTTTGTTACAGGATGCTACAGGTACACTGGTGCAGCTTGAACTCGAAGCCATGGGGCTCGATAAGGCAAAAACTGAAGTTGCCGTACAATATGTAGACCACAACCTTTTACAAACCGATTTTAAAAATGCCGATGACCATGCGTTCTTACTTTCGGCTTCCCAGAAATTTGGCATCTGGTACAGCAGGCCGGGCAATGGCGTGAGCCACCCCGTACATATGGAGCGTTTTGGAAAACCGGGAAAAACCATGGTGGGATCAGATTCTCACACTCCCGCAGCCGGATCTCTGGGCATGCTGGCCATAGGGACCGGAGGGCTGGATGTAGCTGCAGCCATTGCCGGGCAGCCTTATTTTGTGAAAATGCCACAGGTAATGGGGGTGAAGCTTACCGGGAAAATGCCCGATTGGGTGAGTGCTAAAGATGTGATTTTGGAAATGCTGCGCCGTTACGATGTGAAAGGCGGAGTGGGAAAAGTAATTGAATACTACGGCCCGGGGCTGAAAGAACTAAGCGCGATGGACAGGCATGTGATTGCCAATATGGGGGCCGAACTTGGCGCTACCACCACAGTGTTCCCCAGTGACGAAATGACCCGGAAATTTTTGAAGAGTCAGGGCAGGGAAGAGGACTGGACTGAACTTATAGCCGATGAGGGCTGTACTTACGACCTGGAAGACGAGATCGTGCTCGATGAGCTTATTCCGTTAATTGCAAAGCCTACCAGCCCCGGAAATGTGGTGCCGGTAAGAGAGGTGGAAGGCATGGACATTGGCCAGGTAGTGATTGGTTCTTCGGCAAATCCCGGGGTGAGGGATTTTTGGGTGGCAGGTGCCATTGTAGATGGGAAAGCCACGCGAGAAGAAGTCTCTTTTGACATTAACCCGACTTCCCGGCAGGTCATTCAGAATTTGATTGCTAATAAGGGATTTGAAAAACTGATAGCAGCCGGAGCCCGTTTTCACCAATCGGGTTGTATGGGGTGTATCGGGATGGGCCAGGCACCGGCATCTGACACCATTAGCCTGAGAACCATGCCGCGTAATTTCCCGAGCCGCTCGGGAACTGAAGATGACCAGGTGTATTTGTGTAGCCCCGAAACGGCGGCAGCTTCGGCTTTAACCGGGAAAATCACCGATCCGCGTGACCTTGAGAAGCTCTACGATATGAAGTACCCCAAATATGAATATCCCGAAAAGGAACTTATTAATACCATGATGCTGGTGGCACCACCAGAAGACGGCTCAAATATTGAACTGAAAAAAGGCCCTAATATTAAGTCCCTGCCATATATTGAGCCTTTAAGAGAGGCTTGTGATGTGCCGGTTTTACTGAAAATGGGTGACAATATTTCTACCGATGAGATCTTAAGGGCAGGGGCCGAGGTACTTCCTTTCCGAAGTAATTTGCCAGAGATCAGTAAGTTTTCTTATTCGGTTATTGACGATAGTTTTTATGACCGTGCTCAGGAAGCAAAAGATCATTACGGAGGCCATGTAGTGGTTGCCAAAGACAATTATGCACAGGGTTCGAGCAGGGAACATGCGGCACTTGCACCAAAATACCTGGGGCAAATTGCAGTGATTGCCAACTCTTATGCCCGTATTGCCTGGCAAAACCTGGTGAATTTCGGAATATTACCCCTGGAGTTTATAGATATAGCCGATTACGACAAAATTGAGCAGGGGGACCAGGTAAACCTCCTTAATTTGAGGGAAGATGTGAAAAACCGAAATAATATAAAAGTGGTAATTGATAAAGCCAACGGGGAGAAGGTAGAGATAGAAACCAAACACAGCATGAGTGATCGGCAAATCCAGGTACTTCTAAAAGGAGGTATCATCAATGAATTCAAGGAGCAGCTCAAAAATAAGGAAGTGAATGCTGTTAAGGAAAATACCGTTACCGATAACGCCCGGAAACAGGTAAAATAGCACACTTAAGTACATTTAAATAAATCCAACAGAAGCTAAGACAAAAAATTTACGAGTAATTTAGTCCATATGGGTTGAGTAAAGTCTTGGTTTCTGCTGCCGGACAAGAATGAATCTTTAAAAAAGTCCTGTGAATGCAGGGCTTTTTTTGCTAATCCCTGTGGAATTGCTGAATCAATTTTATCTTCGGAAAACTATTTAAAACACTTGGTTTTAGTAAATTAGATTAAATAAAATTAATGATGAAAAGGTATTTTGAAACACTGAAGCTGCCGGCAATAGTAGTGTATCTTGCGCTAATGATCAGTGCATGCGGAAGTGCAGGAAAAAACATGGCCAATGAACCTGAATATAGGGAATTGGTGGAAGATATCAGGGACCTGGAATTTGAGATTGAAAACGATTGGGCCAATCCTTCACAATAC
>Ga0098069_100079_pt1 | contig 58201 bp, 49 predicted proteins | sample 27_taG_FD_92584 | JGI IMG/M metagenome (GOLD analysis project Ga0098069, IMG submission 92584) | Marine viral communities from Cariaco Basin, Caribbean Sea - 27_WHOI_OMZ | ecosystem: Environmental > Aquatic > Marine > Oceanic | place: Caribbean Sea: Cariaco Basin | collected 2014-11-09
ATATCTGCTTCAGCCACAATTTGAGCAAATGAACCTGGGAAGAATGAATACCATTGGTGGTATGATCCTCCTGTTTGTATCGGGTTTCCTGTTACTTTTCAGGATGGGTTTCCTTGCTTACGTGGGGAGTTTATTCTTTCGGTATAAACCGGTTGATTCGGTGACCGATGAAGAATTGCCGGCCTGTACTGTTATTGTACCCGCCTATAATGAAGGTAGGCAGGTGTATGACACCCTGGTGAGTTTAACCAATAGCCTTTATCCCGAAGAAAAACTTCAGCTTATCGCCATTGACGACGGAAGTAAAGACGACACCTGGCATTGGATGCAGAAAGCTAAAGAGCTGCTGGGAGATAGGGTTGATATTTACCAGCAACCAAATAACCAGGGAAAAAGACATGCCCTCTACCGCGGATTCAACCTGGCTACCGGCGAGGTATTTATTACCGTAGACAGTGATTCTATAGTCGAGAAAGATACGCTTCGCAACCTGGTATCGCCTTTTGTCACCAACAAAGATTGCGGGGCAGTAGCAGGAAATGTACGGGTTCTCAACAATAAAAAAGCCATTATTCCGCGTATGCTGAATGTGAGCTTTGTGTTCAGTTTTGAGTTCATCAGGTCGGCACAGAGTGTGCTGGGTTCGGTTTTATGTACCCCGGGGGCTCTTGCGGCCTATCGCAGCAAAGCAGTAATGAACTGCCTGCCCGAGTGGATCAACCAAAAATTCATGGGCCAGCCTACAGATATTGGTGAAGACAGGGCCATGACCAACATGATCTTAAAACAGGGATACCACGTCCTTTTTCAGCGTAATGCTTATGTGCTCACCAATATTCCTGAAAAATTCAGCAGCCTGCATAAAATGTTCACCAGGTGGGAAAGAAGTAATGTGCGTGAAAACCTTATGATGACAAGGTTTGCTTTTAAACCTTTCCGGAATGGTTCAAGACTGGGCACCCGACTTTTGCTCATCAATCAATGGATGCACATGTTAACCGCCTACCCGCTTTTCCTTCTCATGATCGTATTGCTGGTAATGCACCCTGTACTGTTCATTAGCTCCACGCTCTTGAGTATCTTGATTTTCTCAAGCCTGCCAGCTTTCTTTTACGCTAAAAAATACAATATTGCTGAAGCTTTTTGGGCGTATTCATACAGTATCTTCTATACTTTCGGGTTGTTTTGGATCACTCCTTACGCCATGGCTACTGCCAACAGGAGAGGCTGGCTCACCCGCGAGTTACCGGTTAAAAAACAAGCCGCTTAAGCACTGAGGTTAACACTTAGCCTCCCAAATTCTAAAAGTTACTGAAGCAATTCGGTAACTTTTAGTTTTTTATGATCTCTTCAAAAAGCACCTGCTTTTACTAAAGTGCCAAAAATGGCAAATTTACACCTGATCTTTTATTCGGTTATTCAAACAGAGAAAGCGTACCATGAGTGGCCATTAGCATTGAATTTTTCCTCATGCGTGCCATGTTCTTTACTTCTGAAGCTTCTTCAGAAGTTTTAAAGAAGATCACATTGGGTTTTCCCTGCTTCCGGAGATAGTTACTTAAAATTTTATTGGTGTGATAGGTCGCCGGCTGCCGTTTTAAAAAAGGTTCGAGATCATCTGGGCCACTAATGGAAGTTTCGGCCTCTATAAATCCGTAGCCCTGATATTTCCCGGCTCTTACCAGGATAAAAGCCTCCTCGTCAAAATGCCTTCCTTTTTCCCGTATCACAAAAGTTGATGATTCTTCGGTAAGCGAAGCAATAGCTGCCGTTACCTTATCATTGTAAATTTCAACCTCCTCCTGCCCGGTGCAAATACCTTCACAGCGCTCTATCTCGTAATGGCCACATTGCTCAACATTGGCCTGCAGGCTGCAATATTTTGGGCACAGCTTAAATTCCCTGCACAAATATTCGAGTTTCTCCTGCGCCAGGGCCCTGCTGTAAAAGGTACCTATAGATTCCCTCTGTTTACTTGTCTTTTCCAGTGCCAGCTGCAAAATGCCCCGCTGGTTGGTGTAGCTTACAATTTGAAATACCGGCCCGGGCCTTTTTTGCGCCCGGTTGAATTTTGGATAGTATTTCCTTATGCATTCTGCTTCCAAAAGTAAAGCCATGAGTTCATTGCCGGTAGTCTCGTAATCTATAGAGTAAGTCTCCTGCCCCAGTTCATATTCCTTGCTCATGCGGTCATAAAAATGCGAGATCACCCTTTTCTTAATATCGATGGCTTTCCCGGCATAGATCACCTTTTGCTGCCGGTCCCTGAACAAATAGATCCCAGGGCTTTCGGGCAGGCTGTGAATTTCTTCGGCATCGAGGTGGGGCGGCAATGTGGCCTGCCGCGAACGCGGGTGCAAAAAAGAATTGATTACCTTAAAATCCTCATCCAGCGACAGCAGGCGTTGAAATAAGATTACTGTGGCATCGGTATCCCCTTCGGCACGGTGCCGGTTAGAAATGGGAATATTTATGGAATCACATAATCTGCCAAGGCTGTAAGAAAACATTCCCGGAATGAGCTTCCGGGAGAGGCGAACCGTACATAATTTGCGGCGTGAATAGTCGAATCCCAGCTCCCTGAATTCATTCCTGATCACGTTGTAATCAAAGTTGACATTGTGAGCCACAAAAATGGCATCGCGCGTAATTTCTTCTATTTTTTTTGCTACCTCATGAAACTTTGGTGCACCGGCCACCATTGAATTGTCTATTCCGGTTAAGCCTGTAATGTGCCGCGGAATGTCTTTTTCGGGATTGATAAGGCTGGTAAACCTGTCTATTACCTTATCTCCGCGAAGCAGGACGACACAAATTTCAGTAAGGCGGTTGCCATTAATTCCGCCTCCGGTTGTTTCTACATCAATAACTGCAAATAACTGCTCTTTCATGAATTTCAAAAAAGTAAAAGTAGCAATTAATTTTAAAATTGTAGGAAAAAATCCATTTGAATGGAAAAAATCCATTTAAAACAGCACTTTCTGAAGTCAATCTGGCGACCTGATCACTTCGGAAACAAAAAACACCTCCGAAAGCGGAAGTGTTTTTTGCCATTTTTGAAAAGAATCAATCCTGAAATCAGGCTGTTTCTGTCTCTTCTGAAACTTCTTCCTCTACTTTTTCTTCTTCCGAAGTATTTAAAGTCTCAACCACTCCAAATTTCTCCAGTTGCTCCTCCTCGCCTGTAAAATACGGGAAAACATCAAGAATTGGAGATTCGGTAATGGCAGGAATGGTGTAATCTCCCATAGTATCGGCCATTGCGGTAGTGGTATTTTCAAAAGCCTCTTTAATATCATTGGCCTGTACCAGCAGATAAATATTCGTTTTTCTTTCCTTCCCGCTCTCCTCATCGAGTGCGATCAAAGATACTTTTGACTTAAACCATCTATCTGAATTCTCAAAAGGATGAACCTCTGAGAAATTAGCCACCTTAATGTTCATGATCCTGAAATCTTCATTGGTGAAAGCCTTCATCTCTTCGGTGATCCTAGATTCGGCTTCTGTGTATGACACCGCATCTAGCAAATAGGTATCGGTGGTTACCTTCTGCTCTCCTGTTTCATGTGTTTTTCTGTATTTCACCTTACATTCATACCAAATAACGCTCATAATTCATTTTTTAGGCTGCCAAAAATATCATTTTAAGCAGGCCTTCAGGAAGAAATCTCGCAAGAGATATTCACAATTTGAATTTTATTTTTTTAGGAGAAAAATGAGCCTTTTTAGCACAAGTCTTTCAAAGAAAAACCAGCACTACTAATTTTTTTCCACATGAGCTTTAAAGTTATTCAGGATTGCCTGCCAACCCTCCTTTTGCATTTCAGCCGAATGGGAGCTCTCAATTTCAAAAGTTTCTTCTAACAATGTGGCATTCCCTTGCTTCTTAAAATGCACCTGCGCTTTTCTGCCGTCATCCATTGTATAAAAGATTTGCTTTTGAGGTTCCACTCTGTCATATGTTCCTTTAAAATCGAAACCATGAGTTCCATCTTTGGCTTCCATTCTATAGGAGAATCTTCCCTGCTCCTTTAGATCGTTCTCGGCTGAAGGCGAATGCCAGTCGGGACTTGCAAAATTCCATTGTGTAATATGCTGGGGTTCTGTCCAGTATTTCCAAACCTTCTCCACAGGTGCATTGACTACTGTACTTATCGTGATCATATTACACTTTTGTTTTGAGACGCCGCCAGGTCCTTCAGCTTTTCAAAAGCTTTCGGCCAGGCATTATCGAAATACTCCTCATGCCCTTCATCCATGTCTATCGTTACGCGAAGGCGGGTCTTCTCCCCGCTCTCCTCCAGGATATAAATCTCCTCTGCCCCACTCCAAGCCTTGACCAGTGGACTGTCAAAATCTTCATTCCCGGTTTTGTCCACCATTCCCAGGTGGGTAAAAGCCATTTTTTCAGGTTTCTTTTTCTCCTGTATCCGGGCAATCATTCCTTCGTTTTCAGCATTCAGAAAGAGGATTTTTCCACCTTCTTCCCAGTTGCTTTCAACTTTGGAACCTTCAGCAAAAGCAGAGGCCCATTCTCTGTAGCTTTTCTCATTCCACAGAACTTCCCAAACCCTTTCGCAGGGAGCTTCTATTATAGTCTCATACTGTTTTCGTTTCATGTCTCTCTGTTCGTTGTTTGGTGTTAGTTATTGTTTATTGATTATTGATTATTAATTATTGCTAATTGTTCATTGTTAATTGATGAACCTCTATCTTTTTCATTTTCATCATGGCTTCCATAGCACGTTTTACTTTTTCCTTATCGGGGTCATTCAGCAGCTTTTCCATTCCGTAGGGTAAAACCTGCCAGGAAACACCGAATTTATCCTTTAGCCAGCCACACTGCTGCGCCTGTGGATCCCCTCCTTTTGTCAACAACTCCCAGTACCTATCGATCTCCTGCTGATCTTTACACTGAATGATGAAAGAAATAGCTTCATTAAAAGGAAAATCATTTTCCATCCCGCTATCCATCGCCATAAAAGTTTCTCCAAAAAGCTGAAACTGTGCGTGCTTCACCCCTCCCAAAGCATAGTTATTGTTGTCTTCTTTTTCATACTTCTGAATTCCTTCAATCGCCGAATTTTCAAATACCGAAGTATAGAATTTCACCGCTTCTTCTGCCTTTTTATGACTGGCACCGGTAAAGAAAAGCAAGGGACAGATCTTTTGTTCCGGATGGTATTCCCTGTCTTTAAGCATTAACTGCCAGTTGAGCCCGTAGCGATCCTGCAGCCAGCCATACCGCTCACTCCAGTCGTAGGAATCAAGAGGTAACAAAACTTCTCCCTCTTCAAAAAGGGCATTCCAGAGCCGATTTATTTCCTCTTCATTATCACATACTACAAAAAGCGAAATTGAAGGGTTGAACTTAAAATGTGGTCCTCCATTCAATGCGAGCAATTGATAACCTTCCAGCTCAAAAGAAACCGTCATAACTGAGCCGGGTTCTTTTTGATGGATCTCCTGTCCCGCTTCAGAAAATTGGGTTTGAGAATGGATCTTTGAACCTTGGAAAAGGGAAGTATAAAACTTTACAGCTTCCCCGGCCTCTGTATCAAACCACAGGTTTGGGATGATCTTCTGTTCTCGCTTTTTCATGACCGGTTATCTTTTTCTTTCACCACAAAAGAAGTCATTTTTGAGATCTTGGGATTAGTTTTTCCTTCTAATTCATAGAAATCTGCAAATCCAAAACTTTTGACCTCTCCGGAAGGTTCTTTGATCTTCATCCTGCCGTAAGCCGCTGCCATATGCTCCCCGTTTATAATTTTATCCAGTTCCATTTCCAGGGTTTCTACTTTTTCCATAGGTTTCATGAATTCCTTCACAGCAGCTTTACCTTTTGTGATCTCTTCCCCCACAAGATTCCATTCAATATCCTCAGTCATACTATCAAGAATGAAATCCAGGTCGTTTTTTGCAAAAGCCTCATTAAAATCTCTAATGAATTCTTCTCTTTCTCTCATAACTTCTGAATTTTTGTTCTAAGTAAAACTAGTTCAAACCAGGCGGGAAGCTCAGGGGGATTTACGCCAACTTGTAGGGGGAAATGCGACAATATTATGTAGATGATACTTTTAAAGTTTTTAGGTAAATTTATAACTTACTTAATCCCTGAAGCTTATGCCTAAGCATGTGTCAATTTTAATCCCGAAAGGCCACACCAGCCTGGTCAACATTGTAGGAACACACCAAATCCTTAATCAGGTGAATTCCTTTCTTCTTGAAAAAGGTAAACCTGCCTTGTTTAGAGTAGAACTCGTGGGAATATCCAATCCCACAGATCAAACCAACGGCCTGTTCAGCGTCCATCCGGAAAGATTTATTGCAGATGTTCCAAAAACCGATCTTATTATAATTCCGGCGGTACACGATGCCCCTGAAGTTGCATATTCCAACAACCGGGATTTTGTACCCTGGTTGCAGCAACAGCATGAAAAGGGAGCCGAGATTGCGAGCTTTTGCGTGGCAGCCTTTTTTCTTGCTTCCACAGGGCTCTTAGACGGCAGGCAGTGTTCCACACATTGGATACATGCAGATGGTTTCAGGAAAATGTTTCCAAAAGTAGACCTGGTAGACGATAAGATCATGACCGAGGACAATGGAATTTACACCAGTGGGGGCGCTTATTCCTATCTAAACCTGTTGTTGTATTTAGTGGAGAAATTCGGTGGTCGGGAAATTGCAATTTTGACCGCCAAAACTTTTATGATAGATATAGATAAAGCCAGCCAGTCTCCCTTTATCATGTTCCAGGGACAAAAAGCTCACGACGATGAATTGGTACAAAAAGCCCAGGATTATATAGAGAAAAACTTTGAAGAGAAGATACAGGTGGAGGAACTGGCCAAGAAATTTGCCATAAGCCGGAGAAGCCTGGAGCGGCGGTTTAAAAAAGCAACCCACAACACCATTACCACCTATATACAACGGGTTAAAGTTGAAGCTGCCAAGCGAAGCCTGGAGAATTCCCGGGATAACGTGAATGAGGTCATGTACGGGATTGGATATTCCGACGAAAAATCATTTAGAAACACCTTTAAGAAGATCACGGGAATTTCCCCTTTACAGTACCGGAACAAATTCAGGGAGGCACCGGGGCGTGCGTAACATATGGGCCCATAACACCTTCAAAAGTTCACTTTTAAATACCATTTTTGACAGTGCAACCTCCATAAATACTGATTTTTCAGCAATAATTTTAACTAAAACAAGCAAAAATAATCGCTTAATAGTTAGTCTTGATAAATTTTTATTAGATATTTGTGACTCATCGTATACAAATTTAAAATTAGATTATTGTGTGTGGAATTGTATGTGCTTTCGAATTAAAAGAAACTTCTGAATCTTTAAGACCCCGCCTGTTGAGTATGGCAAAATGCCTGCGGCACCGGGGGCCAGACTGGAGTGGGATTTACAGTAATGAAAAGGCTATTTTGGCCCATGAACGGCTTGCCATTGTTGACCCTACTTCGGGTAAACAGCCTTTATTGAGTGAAGATAAAAACCTTATTCTCGCGGCCAATGGTGAAATCTATAATCACCGGGACCTGCGCAGGCAATTTGAAGGAAGGTATAATTTCCAGACGGAATCTGATTGTGAGGTAATCCTTCCACTTTACAGGGAAAAAGGTCCAAAGTTCCTCGATGAAATGAACGGGATCTTTGGTTTTGCAGTTTACGATGCCCAGAGGGATGAATATTTGGTTGCCAGAGATCATATGGGGATCATTCCACTCTACATTGGCTGGGATCCTAACGGAACATTTTACGTGGCTTCAGAACTCAAGGCACTTGAAGGTCATTGCACCAAAATAGAACTTTTCCCTCCCGGGCATTATCTGTCGAGTGAAGAGGAAGGTTTTCAACGCTGGTATCAAAGGGACTGGATGGATTATGAGAATGTGAAAGAGAATGAAACCAGTATTGCTGAACTTAAAAAAGCCCTTGAAGATGCGGTACACCGGCAATTGATGAGTGATGTGCCTTATGGGGTTTTACTTTCGGGCGGTCTGGATTCATCCATAACTTCGGCATTAGCAAAAAAATATTCAGATAAAAGAATTGAAAGTGACGATACCGATGCTGCCTGGTGGCCGCGGCTTCACTCCTTTGCCATTGGTCTTGAAGGTTCTCCGGACCTTGCTGCGGCAAAAAAGGTGGCAGAACACCTGGACACGGTACACCACGAAATAAAATTCACCATCCAGGAAGGTATTGATGCCATTAGAGATGTGGTTTACCAGCTTGAAACTTATGATGTGACCACCATACGTGCCTCTACGCCCATGTATTTGATGGCGCGTGCCATTAAGGCCATGGGTATTAAAATGGTGCTTTCGGGGGAAGGTGCCGACGAGATCTTTGGCGGCTACCTCTATTTTCACAAAGCTCCAAATGCTAAAGAATTTCACGAGGAGACTGTGAGAAAACTCGATAAACTTCACCAGTACGATTGCCTTAGAGCAAATAAATCTCTTTGTGCCTGGGGCATTGAAGGCAGGGTACCTTTCCTGGACAAGGAATTTATGGACGTGGCCATGCGCATCAATCCAAAGGACAAAATGATCAACGGTGAGCGCATGGAAAAATGGGTGCTTAGAAAGGCCTTTGAAGACTACCTGCCGCAGAGTGTGGCCTGGCGACAAAAAGAACAATTCTCAGACGGCGTGGGTTACAGCTGGATAGACACACTCAAGGAAATGGTAAACAGCCAGGTAAGCGATGAGCAACTAAAGAATGCGCATTTCAGGTTTCCGGTTCAACCTCCAAAAAGTAAAGAAGAGTTCTTTTACCGTTCCATATTCACCGAACATTTCCCCAGTGATGCCGCTGCACTATCTGTACCTTCTGTACCATCGGTAGCCTGTAGTACACCCACAGCTTTAGAATGGGATGAATCATTCAGGAATTTGAACGATCCATCGGGAAGGGCTGTTGCCAATGTACATTCGGATGCCTACAAAAAAGAGGAAAAAAATGCAACCATTTAGCCATTTTTGAGGAAATAATACTGCTGTTAAATGCCATTTTTGGATAACTCAAAACCCCTTCGAGCTGAAAACCTCGAAGGGGTTCTTTTTTGCATCATACTATAAAGGATTTAAATTTGCTCTCGTACTTCGTACATGATAGGCAGTGAATATTCTACAGCAACCGGTTTTTCTCTTTGCTTGCCGGGAATCATCTTTGGCAACAGCCTTACTACACGGGCTGCTTCTTCTTCCAGCCTTTTATTAGGGCCACGCGCCCTAATGTCGGCCACGTCTCCTTTTTCATTGATCTTAAAGACCACATAGATCCTGTTCATCCCGGTAAGCCCCAGTTCTTCACTTATCCTTACGTTGAAATGCTTTCTCACATGGGCATCGATCTTTTGAGACATACATTTTTTCTGTTCGTCTTTATTTTTGATGCCCTCACAACCCGGATAGGTGGGAATTTGCTGCACGACCATAAAAGGTACTTTTTCTATCTCTTCTTCCTCCTCTTCATAGGCCACTTCTTCTACTTCAATGATCTTCTCTATCTTATCTTCCTGGCTGGTTTCGGTAGAGCGTATCTCTGTTTCCTCAACCTCCATTTTGTCTTCAACAACTTCTATCACCTCGGGCATTGGTGGCGGCGGCGGTGGAGGTGGCGGTGGCGGCGGGGTGTTTAGCTGGGTGATTGGAATGTCTTCCTGCTCAAAATCTGTGACCTGTACTTCCTGAAGGTCTACATCTTCGCTGCCGTAGAATTTCCATTCCAAACCAAAATAAGTGAGGCTGAGCATTACAATAAGTCCCACCTGAAAAAATAATATGCTCCTTTTTCCAAGATCTGCCTTTGGGTTCTTTTTGACTTGCATAACAGTAGATTTAGATATTAATTACTAAACCATTATATCAAGAGGATCTCTCCCCTGGAACTCACTTTTGGAAGGCGCTCATTCTTCTTTTTTTAAATTTCCGGAAATGATTTTTTTCCGGATTATTAAAAGGAGAACTGCAGCTGGTCCTCATCATTCCTTCTTAAACCTTTTCTTAACCAGCACATTAAAGATACCCACTCTTTAAGGCTTAAAGAATGATATTTATCATACAGCTGGAACAAATTGGCAGCAAAGGGAAAGAAACACCACAAAAAAAAACCCGACTCCCGTCAGGTTTTTTTAGAAGGTAAGAATATAAGTTTGGAATTTATTTCATCGTAAAATTTCCGACTTAATCAAAGATCTTGATGTGAATGGATTTGGTACTTTCAGAAAAGTAAATGGCCCTCACCGAACCTGTAGTAAAAGAGATGGTCTCTTCTTTCAGCATTTCATTATTTCTGAAAATATCGAGGTATTTGTCCTTGTCGAATTGCGGGCGTACAGGTGTGCCAGCCGAATTTTTCAAAAACTTTAAATACTTATCCATTACCAGCTGAACCGCCCTGGGAGCCGAATAGTAGTAAAGGTCATTGTCTTGCGCAATATTTGGTCCAAAAGGCAGTTGTGGCTTTGGTATCGATATTTGCTGCATCATCATGTTGTGAAACATGGTATGCTGCCACCACCAGTTATACATATAAAAATATTCATAAGTAGGAACTGCGCCCAGGTTAACCAATAAAGTATTTTCTATCCCTTTATTTACAGTAGCAGTAAGACTAAAATTTTTCCTGGAACTTTTTGTGATCAGCTTTTTTAGATCTTCATTCGCAGAGAACTCTTCCCGCAGCTTCCCTTCTCTCAGTAATTTTTGGCTCTCTATGTCGTAAATTCTTAAAATTATATCTTCCCTGTTATTCATAAATAGGAAAGCCTTGTTTTCATAAATATAAGTGTTCACCTCCTTTACCTTGTCAAGATCACTAAAATCTGCTTTAAAAATTTCCTGTTCTCCGGTATCAGGCTCCACGCTAAGAATGAAGTACTCCTTTTCAGATTTATAATCAAAAACCAGTTTTTCGTGGGTGTAATACAGCTTAGAGGGATTAATAGAACCCTGCGCTACAAATTCGGCAGTGTTGATACCTTCAGGTTTTTTCTTAAAAATTTTTTCAGCTGTATCCCGGTTTTTTCCTGAAAAGTCAAGTATAGCTTTCTCAGGTTCCCGGGCTCCTGTAATGCTGATGATCTCTATTTGCTCATCCTTTTTATTCAGTAAAAAGGTTTTTTCACTGCCCCTCATAATAAGATAGGGTTCTTCAAAGTTTTCTACGGAAAATCGCTTTAAACCTCCATTAACAGTATTAAATTCAAGGATCTCGAGTTTTTCTACTTTCTTTTTTCCCTGCTGAAGTAGTAACGTAAGCACTTCATCCTTTAAATGATAGGAGATTACCGAAGGTTTTTCCGGAAAAACAGCGTTTTCTAAAGCCGATATATTTTTATTGGCATCTATGAAGTAGGTTTTGACCAGGTATTGGTCGTCTTGCTTATTCTTTGTTACCAGCAGGTGCAAAGATGTCTGTTGATCTATGTCTCCTGAAAATGTTCCTATAAGTTTCTCATCCTCCTGAAGCCGAATCACCAACTCCTCAGTAAGAGGTTTGGAAGTTGCAGATAAAATGGAAAAGACCAGGAGAAAGCAAAAAGTAAAAATTGATTTCACTGAAATAATTATTAAAAGTTTGTTAAAGATAATAATAGGCCTGACATATTTATCGCTGCTCATCTACTTTTAATAAAAATAAATTCAGTCCAAACTTATAGTTCTTTTTCAATATTATCGGATAATAATCCGATAATTTAAAATATCGGGTCTAAAACCTATATTTGCATATATCGGATATTAACCCGATATTTCCCTTATGATAGCAGTCATTACAGGAGATATAGTAAATTCAAGAAGTGAGTCGGCAGCACACTGGCTCCCGGTACTTAAAAAAATACTGGGGCATTATGGAGAAACCCCTCAAGACTGGGAAATCAGCCGGGGAGACAGTTTTCAGCTCCTCCTACAACCCGAAGAAGCTTTATATGCAGCACTCCAAATTAAAGCAGGAATAAAGCAACTCCCAGACCTCGATGTGAGAATGGCCATTGGCATTGGAGAACAGGAATATAAAGCCGAAAAAATCAGTGAATCTAATGGTTCGGCTTTTATTCGTTCGGGAGAATGCTTTGAGGAGCTTAAAAAACAAAACCTGGGAATTCGCACAGGAGAGGCCGAAAAAGATGAAATTTTTGACCTGCTCTTTCAGCTTGCCCTACTTAGCATGAACAACTGGAGCGTTACTGTAGCCAAAACCATTGCTGCATTTCTTGAGTATCCCGCAAAAAACCAGACAGAACTTGCAAAACATTTAAAAAAATCTCAAAGCAGTTTAAGTGAAGCGCTTAAACGTGGCGGTTTTGACGAGATCATGCAGCTTGAGAGTTTTTACAGATCAAAAATTAAACGTTTATGAGCGCATTTGCCCTAAAATTGCTTTTGGCTCACCTGTTGGGTGATTTCCTGCTGCAACCCGATAGCTGGGTGGCTCAAAAAAGGCAAAAAAAGCAGCGTTCTCCGCTGCTCTACGCTCATGTTGCTGTACATTTTATAATAATGTTCGCTTTGCTGGGCTTTGACCTTTCATATTGGCCGGCCTTGATCGCCATTGTAGTCAGCCACTATTCTATAGACCTGCTCAAATTGCACCTAGAGTCTAGTGATCACAAAGGCAGGTTGTTCCTACTTGACCAGCTGGCGCATTTGCTGGTGATTGCCGGCGTAACCTACAGCTATCACCCTTATAGCATAGCCTTCTTCGAATTACTTCAACCCGGGCCGCTGCTTTTTGTTAGCTGCCTGGTGTTTCTTGGCCCGGTTGCCGCGATTCTCATGAGGTTAATTATGAGCCGCTGGGTTTTGCCCGAAGACAAAGAAAACGATTCCCTGCCCCAGGCTGGGAAATATATTGGGATGCTGGAGCGCCTCCTGGTCTTTGCGTTCATCGTCCTTCAACAATGGCCGGCAATTGGCTGGCTCATAGCTGCCAAATCGATCCTGCGTTTTAGCGACCTCTCCCGCGCTAAAGACCGAAAGCTCACAGAGTATGTACTTATAGGCACCCTGCTCAGTTTTTCCCTCTCAATAGTCACCGGCATCGTTTATTTATATTTTCAGGATATTTCACTATTTTAGAAGAAAAAGAAATATGTCGGGTACCGCATGGGGATTTGCTGTTGTGACTGGGATCGTATTAATTGCCGTAATTGTTTACACTGTAATTAAGCTTAGAAAACAGGTGCACAAAAGAGAACAGGAAGAACAAAAAAAGAATAAGCTAAACTGAACATGACCTCTCAAAAAGGGCATTTTTGAATACCTTTTTTTGCTGAATATCATTTAAATGATGTAACATGACTTCAGAAATAAAAAAAGGTACTTCTGAAGGTTTTGTATAACATTCAGCAGAAAAATCTTTAATTATTTACAGCTTAAATCCCGTAATAGCCTTATAATCTACTATTTAACTTATTATGGCACGGTTGCTGCTTTACTGTAGCCAGAAATGCTTTTTTAAGCTGCCAAACTAACTGCTAAAACTCACTTATATATGAAGATCAACAACTTCCCCCTCCTATTTGCTTTTTTTGTTCTCATTTTCACGTCCTGCTCCAAGGATGACGACGTTTTAAAAGAAGATCCTTCTTCTGAAAAACCCACGGAAACTGAAGAGACAGCAGAGCTTGAGGTTGAAGAGTTTGTCTACGCCGGAATGAATGAGATCTACCTCTACAAATCGGATGTTAGCGTGCTCGCCGATGATTATTTTGATTCAGAAGATGCCGAGTTAGATTACCTGGCCGGGTTTAGCACTCCGGAAGCCCTTTTTGAAGACCTAAAATCTTCAAGTGACAGGTTCAGCTTTATTACCGATGATTACAAGGCTCTTGAAGACCAGTTCAACGGCGTAAGCAGTAGTACCGCCGGAATGGATTTTGGCCTGGGCTCAATTAGCGGCACCAGTTATTTGTTCGGTTTCCTGCAATATGTGATCCCCAACACCCCTGCTGCTGATGCCGGTCTTACCCGCGGAACGGTTTTTACAGAAATCAACGGACAAAAAATTACCTTAAACAACCTCGAGTCTTTGCTCGATTCTAACTCGCTTACCATAAACATCGGAAAAGTGGAAAACAACACGCTCGTCCTTACCGACGAAACAGTAACTCTTAACCACTCCTCCTACACGGCAAACCCGGTTCAGCTCGTAAAAACCCTTGAAGTAGATGGAATACAGGTGGGTTACCTTATGTATAATAGTTTTATCGGGAATTTTGACGACGAACTAAACCAGGCTTTTGCAGAACTTAAAAGCAAGGGAGTTGATGAGCTTGTGCTCGACCTTAGGTATAACGGCGGTGGCGATGTAGAGTCGGCCGTAGATCTCGCCAGCATGATCACGGGTCAATTTGAAGGCGAAGTATTTATGCAGGAAATGTGGAATGAGACCTACCAGAATTATTTTGAAGAAAATGCCCCCGAACGTTTGCTAAACCTTTTTGACAGTAAGATAAGGACCGGCGAAACCATTAACAGCCTTAAGCTTACCAAAGTTTATATTTTAACTACGGCCAGCACAGCTTCGGCCAGCGAACTTATCATTAACGGGCTTGAACCCTATATCAATGTGGTCCAGATTGGAGAAACCACTACCGGAAAGTTCCAGGCTTCAGTAACCTTATATGACAGTGAAGACTTTTCAAAAGATTCCAAAATCAATGAGAACCATACTTACGCCTTGCAGCCGCTTGTATTGAAATCGGCCAACGCCAATGGAAAATCCGATTATTTTAACGGCCTTAGCCCGGATATACAAATGAGGGAAGACCTGAACAACATGGGTACGCTGGGAGATCCGGAGGAACCATTTCTTCAGGCAGCTTTACACCACATTCAGGGTATTTCAAGCATGTCTGCCGCCAGCGCACAACAAAAGAGGCCTGAAAATCACATTAAGATTGTGGGAGACGGGGAAATGTTTGAACCTTATTACCAGAGAATGTACCTCGATAAGCTGCCGGATATCCTCAAAAGAAAATAACAAGAGCCTTAAAGCAAATGCTCTGAAGCTTTAGAACTATAACATTATTTAAGAGAGGTTTCTACGGAAGCCTCTTTTTTTATGGATACTTCGGAAACTACAGCTGCTCAAAAATGTCATTTTCCACAGGTTTTTGGGGAATTAATCATCAATTATCTGTTAATTCCTTTATGAAATCCACAGTTAAAAAGACCTCATTTCCGAAGAGATTTCAGGGAAAGAAGTCACTTACATCTCTCCAAACCCCTGTGAAATAAGGGATTTAGTAATGTTTTTGTTTTAATTCACAAGTCTTACTGTACATTTTTGTCAGTTTTTTCAGCAGTATGGAACCGGTATTGCTTCTATAACTACAACCAAATACCACATTTATGAAAGCAAGTGAAAAACGATTAAACCGAAAAGTTTTTTTTGAAACCTACCTTTCACAAATCAACTGGGATTGGCTTTTTCTGAAAGGGCAATTAATTTTCACCGGAATTATCTGCCTGGGAACCCTGATCTTCATTCTGTGGTTCTTACTCTGAACATCCACCTGATCACAACTCATCTTCAAAATTTCACCATTCTGTAATAATTAGTGCTGCAAAAACCACGGGCTCTTCATTTTTATTAAAAAAGATAAAGTCTGCATTATTATCTTTTCTACAGGGACAATAAAAGCATTAAAAACACCGAATACCGGTTCTCTTACAGCTTCATTGTTTCAAAAAAATTCTAAAAATTATCCCCGAAAGTTTCACTCGGTAATTTGTAGCGTACTGCCCGCTTTGCCACCAAACATTGTTATGTAGTTGTGTATTCAGGTAGGCTTTTACTTAGCTTTTACCTGCTTAGCCAATAAATAATTTCTCAGTTTCAAAGGTATTGGGAGCCCAAATCTTCAACTACAATTACTCAAAAAAGCCTAACCAAAAAGCCATTTTTGAGAGGCAGGCGACCTTAGGCAGCCGACAGCATCTTTTCGTCGGCTTTTTCTAAACCAGTAGCAGTGAATAAAGAAGTAATCGGTTAGAAAAGGCTGAGATTATCAATTCATCCTGGATTTTTCACAGTTCAGTAAGATTCAATTTCAGCTTTGCCTTAAAACCCTCAATTTCGAATAAGATTAAAATCATACTAACCTAAAACTTCACAATTATGCAAACTTTTATTATTACCATCGTACTTTTCCTGTGCAGCAGCATGGGAATGAAGGCCCAGACTCATTATGAGCAGGAACTCACCACGGCCCTCGAGCTGTGGCAGGATCAAAAACCACAGGAGGCAGCAAAGCTTTTTGAACACATTGCTACTGCCGAAGGAAAAAAGTGGCTTCCGTACTATTATTCCTCTCAAATAAAGATTGTGGAAAGTTTTGACATGACCAACAGAACAAAGAAAGAACAGTTGCTGAGAGAAGCTCAGGGCTTACTAAATAAAGCCAAAGAACTGGAAGGAGATGAGGTAGAATTAATGGTCCTTCAGGCGATGCTGCACACTTCCCGGCTTACTATTGATCCCGACACCTACGGTATGACTCTGGCGCCCGTGATCACCGGAATTTATGCTGAAGCTGCTAAAATAGCACCTGAAAATCCCCGGCTTGTACTTTCCAAAACCGAATGGGAAATAGGATCTGCCCCTTATTATGGTGAAGATCCGAAAATATATTGCCCAGACCTAAAAGCAGGACTAGCCCTGTTCGAAAATGAAGACGATGCTCCTACCCAAGCCCCCACCTGGGGAAAAGAGCGTTTACAAAGGCTTATTGCCAAAACCTGCGACAGCGAAAATTAGTTCCCTACAAAAAAACTTCTTTTAGAACTGCAAAAAAGCCGGAAATTAATTAAACTTAAACAGTTTAAGTCAAAATGAAAGAATTGCTCAAAATTTTAAAGACCTCTGTTATTGTTTGTATAGGGATCCTCCTTATAAATGCCATTTTTGGAGCCCATGACTGGGAGCGGCTGCTTGACGTGCAATTGTGGGGCACCTACTTTTTTTACTCCTTTGTACTTACTGCAATAAACTTCCTCTATTTTGCCTTTTTTGAGAAGAAAATAGGTTGGGAAGGTGCTTACCTTAAAAAGCTAGTATTGGCTGTCGCTGGTTCTATTATCCTCACCATGATAGGCTTCTTTTTTTGCAGGATGGTAGATCAAACCGTCTTCCAGGGAGATAGTATTACTGAATTCCTGACTAATGAAAGGGCCGGGTACTATCTTTTCCCATTACTTTTAACCACTATTGTTTCCCTCTCTTTCCACCTCATCTATTTCTATAAGGCCATTCAGGAAAAAAAAGTAACCGAGCAAAAGATCATTGCAGGCACTGCTTCAGCAAAGTTTGAAAGTTTAAAGAACCAGATTGATCCGCATTTTCTGTTCAACAGCCTAAATGTACTTACTTCACTTATAGATGAAAACCCCGAACAGGCTCAAAAATTTACTACGGGACTTTCCAAGATCTATAGATACGTTCTTGAACAAAAAGACAAAGAACTGGTAGGTCTTCAGGAAGAATTGAACTTTGCTGTCACCTATATGAACCTGTTGTCAATGAGGTTTGAGAACAGTATTTTTTATGAAGTGCCCAAAGAATTATCCTCCCCCGAAGCCAGGGTGGTGCCTTTATCCCTGCAGTTGTTGCTCGAAAATACCATAAAACACAATGTGGTAAGCGACAATAAGCCACTGCATATCAGGATTTTTGAAGAAGACGGCTACCTGGTACTGGAGAATAACCTTCAGCAAAAAGAAGTTCTTCAAAAGCGTAAAGGAGTTGGCCTGCAAAATATCATAAACCGATACGCATTAATAACGCGACGGGAAATACGAATAATCAAAGACTCAGATAAATTCAGTGTAAAAATTCCGGTACTCACCAAACAAATCAACATTATGAAAACACAAGATTTTTCAGAAAACACCGCCTATTTCAAAGCCAGACAACGAGTAAAAGAGATCAAGGAATTCTATGGAAACCTCCTCTCCTACTGCCTCGTCATTCCTTTTCTCATCTTTATCAACTACCAAACATACTGGGAATTTCAATGGTTTTGGTTTCCCATGGCGGGTTGGGGACTGGGCCTCACTATTCACGCTTTCTCGGTTTTTGGTTACGGTGCCCACTGGGAAGAGCGAAAAATTCAGGAACTCATGGAAAAAGAACAACAACGTACACAAAACTGGAACTAATGGAAGCAAATGATAAATCTTACCAGTACAAACTTGCCCAAAAGAAGGTAAAAAGGATCAAGGATTTTTATGTTCACCTGCTGGTATACCTGTTTGTGAATATTGCTATTATTGCAGTGAGTTCAATAGATGAAGGCCTGTTTAATGGCTTGCAGGAACCGGAAGATTACTTCACTGCATTCTTTTGGGGAATTGGGCTGTTCTTTCACTGGTGGAATGTTTTTGGCCCCAATATTTTCTTCGGAAAAAACTGGGAAGAAAAAAAGATAAAGGAACTTATGGAAAAGGAAAAACAAAAATCCTGGGAATAAACTTCCTTAAAAATGCCATTTTTGAGACATGATTAAAACTGTTATTGTTGAAGACGAAAAACCGGCTGCCCGCCGTTTACAGCGCATGCTGGAAAAAATGGGAGTCCATGTCATTACCACGCTGCATTCTGTAGAAGATGCTGCCGAATGGTTCCTGAAAAATGAACACCCCAACCTTATCTTCCTCGACATCCAGCTTAGCGACGGACTCTCCTTCGAGATTTTTGAACATACCGAAGTCAATGCTCCCATTATCTTCACCACCGCGTATGATGAGTATGCGCTGCAGGCCTTTAAGCTCAACAGCATTGATTATCTGCTCAAACCGCTCGATGATGAAGAGCTTGCCGCTGCCCTTGAAAAATTTAAAAAGAACAGCTTTGCCAGTCAAAAGCAAATGGACTTTAGGGCTTTAAAATCCCTGCTCAATATTGCAGGTTCAGATTATAAAAAGCGTTTTTCCATTCAGGTGGGTCAGCATTTAAAGCTCATTGATATTTCTGAAATCGTTTGTTTCTATTCCGAAAATAAAGCCACCTACCTACACACTAATACCAATAGAAGTTACCTGCTCGACTCCAGTCTTGATAAGCTTGAAACCGAAGTAGCCCCTCAAAACTTCTTCAGGGTTAACCGCAAATTCATTATTTCAATTCATGCCATTTCAGATATACTTACCTATTCCAATTTACGCCTGGAAGTAAAACTGAAAGATTACAACAGCGAACAGATCATTGTAAGCCGGGAGCGGGTAAAAGATTTTAAAGACTGGCTTCAGTAATTAGCATCCTTATTATCAAAGGCTTTAAATTCCGAAGAGCTGGAAGAATGTTGGGAATAACAGGAAAGCAAGTTGTTGTAGATGCAATAAAAACTTCGGGAAAAGAAGAAGCCGCCTTCTCTACTAACGTTCCGGTTACCCTACATTCCCGAAAAGTGTGGCAGAAAATGACGGCCTTTCTTAAAACTGTAATTTATATTAACTTAAGGTCTTTTAATATTCCCACCAAATGTGGGGTGGTATTTGCACCAAAATCCTCGCGCAATTCTTTTAACCTTTTTTCTATAGAACTTCTGCTGTTTGGTGTGATCCCCCGCTTTTTGAAATCGCCTTCAATTTCATCCTGCGTGTAGCCCGTGGCAATTGCCGAAAGAAGCTCCATTTCCCAATCCCCCAAAATCAACATATTATCATCTTTCAGAAGCCTTTCTATACGCACTGAATTGTATTTATTACCCTTGTTTACAGCGTGTATGGCCTCCCTAAGATCGCGCATGCCGTGCCTGTCTTTGCTCACATACCCGTCAATATCGCCCGATTCCCACAACCCCCTAACCGTTTGCGGATTATCTTCTATGGTATTGACCAAAACCTTTAAATCGGGATCTTCTTCTTTAAGAGCGGAAATAAGTTCCCTGCCCGACTTAAATTTCTCTGGCCGGTGATCTAACCTGAAAGAAAGGTCACAAATAAGAAGTTCAAAAGGATTGCCATCCCGCTGCGCTTTTTTAAAAAGCAACCAGGCTTCTTCGCAGTATTGCGCATGCTCAACACTTGATATCCCCAGGTCTTTCAGTAAACCTGAAACTGCCAGATTAATACTGTCAATATCCTCTGCTACCAGTACTCTTTGAAACATCGCTTTTTGAAGAGGTAAACCCACTGTTTTAACTTTCTTTGCCTCAAAATTAAAACAAAGTATTCAGCTTCTATTACGGAAAACCGTAATTCTGCAAAAAAAACGAAAACGTTTGAGATTCCTGTAGCCCTTTACTTTCCGTTCCATCCCTCTATAATGCTGAGTTTAAAAGAATTCAGCAAGAAAACAACGGCGCGGGTTTACAAATACGCACAAAACGTTATCTTTGAAACTCTATCTTAACCAACATTATGAATATTGCAGAAGTAGCTGCTTATATCCTTAGTTTTATAATCCTTTTCCCTACAGCCGCATCTATTAGCCGGTTTGATCAATGGTGGATCAGGGATTTTGATTTCCCAAGATTGCAGATTAGTGTGCTCATACTCGCAGTTATGATCTTTGATGCCGTAGCTTTTGATTTTAGCTCGATTTGGGAAACTGCCATGCTTGTAGTTCTGGGATTAAGTTTTATTTACCAGGCTGCAAAAATCTATCCCTACACGTATTTGGCCTCTAAACAGGTTATGGAATACAAAGGCAAAGAAGTTGACAGGCAGCTGTCTATCCTGGTGAGCAATGTGCTTACTACCAACACGAAGTACGACAAGCTCGTAAAGCTCATTATTCGGGAGAACCCAGACCTTGTGCTCACACTGGAGACCGATAAAACCTGGGAAGAACAGCTAAGCCGCATTGAAGAAGAATATCCTTACACTGTAAAAATTCCGCTGAAAAACCTTTACGGAATGCACCTTTACTCCAAACTTGAGCTGGAGGATATTGATATTAAATATATTATTTCAGAAGAAATTCCCTCCATCCACGGAAAAGTAAAGTTAAGGTCGGGTGAAAAGGTCAATATTCACTGTCTTCACCCCAAGCCCCCAAGCCCTTCTGAAGATGATACTTCAACCAACCGCGATGCAGAGCTCCTGCTGGTAGGAAAAGAAATAGATGGCAGGAATTCTACCCTGGTTTTTGGAGATCTCAATGACGTTGCCTGGTCCAGGACCACAAAGCTCTTCCTTAGTTTAAGCGGACTCCTGGATCCGCGTATTGGCCGCGGCTTTTTCAATACTTTTCACGCACAATATCCAGTTTTCAGATGGCCGTTGGACCACGTTTTTCACAGCAGTGATTTTATGCTGCTGAGTTTGAAACGGCTCGAAAAAATGGGATCAGACCACTTCCCTATATTTATCAAGCTCGTCTATCAACCCGAAGATGTAGAAAAAAATGGCAATGGCGAGACTGAAGAGCCCGATGAAGAGGAAAAGGAATGGGCCGAAGAAAAAATTGATAAGGGCAAGCAGCCTGATGCGCATTAACATGCGGCATTTTAAATTTTTCAGGTGTTTCTTTGTGTAAGAAGACCCTTTAAAAATGGCTTTTTTAAAAGGTATATTCCATAGCTACTTTTATAAAGTAAGAGCCGGCACATTGAAAAGTAAGAGCCTGGCTTCATCCCAATTTTAGGGAGCCAAAAGTTTAGTCTTACCAAAACAGCATTATTAAAATGTAAGAAAATGGACCTATCTGAACTCATCATTCTAAACCTTACAGAAATAAGGCTTAAAAGCATAAAACTTTGGAACGCACTTCCCAAAAACCATTACTGCTGGAAACCCGACGAAAATGCGATGACTGCCATTGAGATGATCAGGCACGTTTTGGAAGCCGATTATGGCTGGAATATCATAATCAACAATAAAAGTATGCTGAACTATGAAACACCCTGGAATAACCGCCCCTTTCTTAGTGTATCTGACGAACTCGAATTTGCCGAACCCTATAGAAAATCCTTTTTAGCGAGTATAGCAAAATTTTCAGATGCAGAACTAAACGAAACCCTTATTACCCATCCCGGAAATGGGGAAAAGAAAATTCTGGGAAAATATTTGTTAAGAATAGGCTATCACGAATCTGTTCACGCAGGACAATTTCTTTCCTATTTACGAGCAATGAAGCTGCAACGCCCGCAAATTTGGGACTAAAAATCATTGGTGTCCCTGGAAAAAGTCGGGAATTTCAAAAATGGCATTTTTGACACTTATTCCTGTTCTGTCAGCACAGGTTCGAGTATTTCCCACACGTTCATGGCTACAATATCATAACCCTCGGCCGTGGGGTGAATCCCATCCTGTTGATTGAGTTCAGGGTCTCCGGCCACTCCTTCGAGTAAAAAAGGAATGAGGTGTATGTTATTTTCCTCTGCCAGTTCAGGAAAGAGTTCCTTAAAATTTGAAGTATATTCTGCTCCCAGATTTGGCGGAATCTGCATTCCTGCCAGCAAGATCTCCACATCGGGATTTTTTTGCCGCGCCTTATCGATAATGGCCTGCAGGTTCTTCCGGGTTTCGGTTACCGGAATTCCGCGAAGTCCGTCATTTGCGCCCAGGGCCAGTACAAACACATCAACATCCTGGTTGAGCACCCAGTCTATCCTGTTTCGGCCGGCTGCGGTGGTCTCCCCGCTGAGCCCGGCGTTTACAACCTCGTAATTTAGTTTCAGAGAATCGATGATCTTCTGAATTTCTGCCGGATAACCTTCAGCCAAATCCAGGCCCATGGCTGCCGTAAGACTGTCTCCAAAAAAGAGGATCGTGCCGGTATCTTGTGTTTCTTCGGAAGCTTCAGCATTATCGGTTTCATTTTCAACTTCCGAAGCAACATTAGGTGCAGCTTCGTTTTCCTTATCTGAATTTTCTTTACACGAAGAAAATAACAGGAGTGTCAAAAATGGCAAAAACAACAGGTTTCTCATGGCTACAGGCTTGAAGTGAAAATCATTTCTTATTTTGCTTTTTCTGAAAGCGAACTAAAGATGACAAAAATATTGAACGTGCGCAACCTCAAAAAGAGCTATTCCAGTGGCTCCAGGCTGCTCACCGTGCTGCACGACATGAGTTTTGATGTTGAAGAAAAGGAGACCTTTGCAATTGTAGGCCCTTCGGGCAGCGGAAAAACCACTTTACTGGGGCTTTGCGCCGGCCTTGATCGTGCCGATTCGGGAAATATTGAACTTTGCGGCACCGAACTTTCTACTCTTTCCGAAGATGAGCGCGCAATACTTCGGAATAAAAAAGTAGGATTTGTCTTTCAGGATTTTCAGTTGCTGCCCACTTTAACGGCCCTGGAAAATGTGGCTGTACCGCTGGAACTGCAGGGAGCAAAAAATTCTTCCGAAGTCGGAAAAGACCTACTGGAAAAAGTAGGCCTTGGCGGAAGATTTGATCATTACCCCTCACAACTTTCGGGCGGTGAGCAGCAGCGGGTAGCAGTAGCCAGGGCTTTTTCCAACCGGCCTTCCATCCTCTTTGCCGATGAGCCCACTGGAAACCTGGATGCCGAAACCGGAGAAAAGATCATTGAACTGCTCTTTGACCTCAACAGGCAGGCGGGCACTACGCTGGTGATTGTAACCCACGACCCTGAACTTGCAAAAATGACACAGCGCACTTTGCGCTTAAAGGGTGGAAAAATAGTGGAGGCTCATGAGCAGCATTAAAACCGGCAGCACTTTTAAGTGGCTTCTAAAGATGGCCTGGCGCGATGGAAAAGCCAGTGGCCGCAAGCTCAGCCTGTTCATGGCCTCTATTGTTCTGGGAATAGCAGCCGTGGTGGCTATCCAGTCTTTTGGAGAAAACCTGAAAGATAATATCGCCCTGCAATCTAAAGCCATGATGGGCGCCGATTATAAAATTGACCTCGACCAGGCTCCCTCTAAAGAGGTACTTGCCATCATTGACTCTTTGGGAGGGGCACCTGCCCGGGAAATAAGCTTTAGCTCTATGGCTGCCTTCCCGGGCAATGGCAGCACAAAATTCGTGCAGGTGAGAGCTATTGAAGGTGATTTCCCGTTCTATGGGGAACTTGTGACCACGCCTGCAGAGGCAGGAAAGAACTATCAGGTAGATACTGGTGCTCTGGTTGACGCCACTGCGATGCGGCAGCTAAACCTAAGCCCCGGTGACAGTATTAAAATTGGAAACCTAACGCTGCCTATAGCCGGTGCTTTAAGTTCTATTCCGGGCAGTAATTCTTTCTTCAGTTCGGTTGCGCCTCCTGTTGTTGTTCCTCATAGCATTGTTGAAGAAACGGGCCTTATCCAAACTGGGAGCCGTATTTCTTACGATTATTATTTCACTACTAAGGCTCAAACCAACCTGGAGCAGCTGGATAAAATACTTGACCCGCAACTCGACAAGCTGGAAGCCGATCTTGACACCCATACCTCTACAAGCCAGAGACTGGGCCGGCGTTATGATAACTTCGGAAAATTTCTCAACCTGGTTGCTTTTATTGCCCTGCTGCTTGGTTGTGTGGGGATTGCAAGCGCAATAAACATTTACATCAAGGGCAAACTGAAATCGGTTGCCGTCTTGAAATGCCTGGGAGCAACAAGAAGACAGTCATTTATGATCTTTCTTCTGCAAATCGCCGGAATGGGAATTCTCGGCGGAATCATCGGAACCATTATTGGCTTGCTTTTACAGCAGCTGTTCCCGCTACTCCTTGCCGACCTTTTACCGGTAAGTATCCAGATGACATTCAAACCTCGAATCATCATTTTGGGCATTTTACTGGGACTTTTTATGGCGGTATTATTTGCCCTGATTCCGCTCATCGGCACACTTTACGTTTCACCCTTACAGGCGCTACGAGTACAGCCCAATAGCAATGATAAAAAAGGAAAGGCAAGGCTTGCCGTACTCGCGGGTATCTTTCTATTTATCCTGATCTTTTCCTACTGGCTGCTGCAAAACTGGAAGTATTCCCTGGCTTTTGTTCTTGGGATTATAGCGACCTTTTCAATCCTGGCCGCGATTGCCAGGCTTTTCATGAAACTTATAAGGAATAACTTTCCCAGCAGATGGGGTTTCCCGGCAAGGCAGAGCCTGCAGAACCTTTTTAGGCCTCAAAACCAGACCCTCACCTTAGTACTGGCCATTGGGGTGGGCACTTTTCTTATTAGCACGCTCTACTTCACCAAAGACCTTTTACTGGCACAGGCTTCGCTAGACGCGCAAAAAGACAGTCCCAACATGATCCTGCTCGATGTACAGGCCGGCCAGGAAAAGGAAGTGGAACAAACTCTTAAACACAGCGGTCACCCTGTGCTCAACAACATTCCTATTGTGACCATGCGGGTACAAAGCATCAACGGGAAGACTGTGAACCAGATACGCGAAGATTCTACTTCCCGGGTCAATAGATGGGTACTCAACCATGAATTCAGGGTTACTTACAGGGATTCCCTGAAGGATTCTGAAGCCCTTACAGCCGGAAAATGGATTCCTGAAGTTGGTGGTTCCAGCCTCATCCCTATATCAATAAGTGACAATTTTGCTGAAGATGCACTGGTGACAGTTGGAGATAACATATCCTTTAACGTACAGGGAGTCATGATGAATACCAAAGTGAGCAGCATAAGGGCGGTAAACTGGAGCGATATGGAACCCAATTTCACGATAGTTTTTCCGCTTGGAGTACTGGAAAATGCTCCGCAGTTTCGGGTGATCACCACCAAAGTACCCAATGAGAATGCCAGTGCCGCCCTGCAACAGGAGCTGGTGCGCTCTTTTCCGAATATTTCCATACTCGATCTTCGGCAGATAATTTCAGTAGTAGAAGATCTGCTGAACAAAATTGCCTGGCTTATCAATTTTATGGCCTTTTTCAGCATTTTTACAGGGATCATTGTGCTGCTGGGTGCCGTGCGCACCAGTAAATTTCAGCGGATAAGAGAAAGTGTTTTGCTGCGCACCATTGGAGCCCGAAGTTCCCAGATCCTGAAAATACTTGCGCTCGAATATTTCTACTTAGGGGCTCTGGGAAGTTTCTCGGGCATCCTGCTTTCGCTCCTTAGCAGCAAGTTACTGGCCTGGCGCTTATTTGATGCCGTTTTCGCACCCTCACTTTTCCCATTTTTTGTGCTGTTTCCGGGAATCACGTTATTGGTGGTTGTCATTGGGCTCACCAACAGCATTAGCGTCATTAAAAGTCCACCCCTTCAAGTGTTGAGAAAAGAATCTTATTAAATCTCCTTCAGTCTAACCCGAAAGTTAAACTGCTGCGGAAGTATTTCCGAAGAAATTATATGCTAAAGAATTAAAACAAGCGCTTTTGTAGGCTGGAAGAAATTAGACTGCAATACCTGAAGTTCTGCCGGCCAGGGTATAGTCGATTGGGGTATTGAAAAAAGCTATTTTTCAGTCTCTTTTTTTCTTTGTATAATTTCGATCTTTGAATAAAACTGAAATTGTTATGTCTCAAAATAACTCCATTCCCTACTCTATACTCGAACTTGCCAGCGTTGGTGCCGGCTCCTCTGTTGAACAAACCTTTAAAGACAGCCTTGACCTGGCCCAAAAAGCTGAGGAGATGGGCTATACCAGGTTTTGGCTGGCAGAGCACCACAACATGGTGAGCATAGCCAGTTCGGCTACTGCCGTGCTTATTGGCCATATCGCCGGGGGCACTGAGAAAATTCGGGTGGGGAGCGGCGGAATCATGCTGCCAAACCATTCTCCCCTTATAGTTTCTGAACAATTTGGGACTTTGGGTTCCCTCTATCCCAACAGGATAGACCTTGGCCTGGGCAGGGCACCGGGCACAGATCAGGTAACAGCACATGCCATAAGGAGTGACCGCATGCAGGCAGTGTATAAATTTCCGGAGGAAATCAGCCAGATCCAGCAGTATTTTTCAGCAGAAAACAGCAACTCCCAGGTGCGGGCCACGGTAGCCGAAGGAGTGAATGTGCCTATTTATGTGCTGGGTTCGAGTACAGACAGTGCCCATGTGGCTGCTGAAAAAGGTCTGCCTTATGCCTTTGCGAGCCATTTTGCTCCCGCACAGCTCTTTGAGGCACTCAATATTTATTACAACAGGTTTCAACCTTCAAAATACCTCGACAAGCCTTACACTATTGCCTGTATAAACGTAATAGCAGCCGATACCGATGAAGAAGCCGAAAATATCTCAACAACCCTCATCAAGATGATGCTGGGCGTGATGACAGGCAATATCGATTACATGCAGCCCCCTGTTAAAATGACACAGGAACTGAGAGATATGGCAGCAAATCCTGCCTTTCAGCGAATGCTTAAATATGCTTTTATAGGAAGTAAAGCCACGGTGAAAGAACAAACCTTAAAATTCCTGAAGGAGACCGGTGTTAATGAGCTCATGGTCGCTTCCCACATTTTTGACCACAAAGACCGGGTAAGATCCTATCAAATCTTTTCTGAAATTATGAAAAGCATTTGATTTTTGCCCTTTTTGAGAGGTATGGTGGTGTAAGCAGTGATAATTTCTCCTGAAATGCAGTAACCTGCCCGTTAATTGTTATTTTTAATCATGCAATTACACCTTTACCAGATCAACGCTTTTACAGACCGGCTTTTTAGCGGAAATCCAGCCTGCGTAGTACCTCTGTCTGAGTGGCTGCCCGATGAACTTCTGCTGAAAATAGCCCGCGAAAACGCCGTCGCTGAAACGGCATTTTTCGTGGATCTGGGCTACACTTTCCACCTGCGGTGGTTCACCCCCGAAATGGAGATGGATCTTTGTGGCCATGCCACCCTGGCCACAGCGCATGCTTTAAAAGAGATCAGGAAATATGCCGGCCAAAATGTTATTTTTGAGACCTCAAGCGGAAATCTTACGGTAAAGGCAGACGGAGATCTTTACCGTTTAGACCTCCCGGCCAGGAAACCGGTCTCCACAACAATACCGCAACTTTTAAAGGATTCGCTCAACATTCAGCCACAGGAAGTCCTCAAAGCCAGCGATTATGTACTGGTTTACGAAAACGAGCAGGAGATAAAAGACATCAAGATAGATCGTTCTCATTTTGATAAGCTGGAGCTTGGTACGGGCGGAGTGATCGTTACAGCAAAGGGCAGCAACTGCGATTTTGTTTCCCGTTTTTTTACGCCGGGTGCTTCGGTCTTTGAAGATCCTGTGACCGGTTCTGCCCATTGTTCGCTCACCCCTTACTGGAGTGAAAAACTCGGCAAAAAGGAAATGACGGCCATGCAACTTTCAGAAAGGGGCGGAAAACTTTTTTGTACAGATAAAAAGGAAAGGGTGGAAATTGCCGGTAAGGCCCGCACCTATTATGTAGGCAAACTCTGGACAGAGTAGCATTTCAACCTTTCTTCTACAGGAAATTCAGATTTACTCTTTAAGCTTCACCGGTTTCACGTTCCAAATTTTTTCACAATAATCCCTGATGGAACGGTCTGACGAGAATTTACCCATCCTGGCCACATTCAGAATAGACTTTTTGGTCCATTCCTTTTTATCGTTCCACAACTTAAAGACCTCTTCCTTTTTTGAACAGTATGAATCAAAATCCTTTAAAAGCTGATAGGGGTCTTGCTGCAGCAAATTGTGGTAAAGCGGCTTGAACAATTCGGTATCACCTTTGGTAAGTTCTTCAGAAGAGAGAAAATCCAGCACTTTCTTTAATTTAGGGTTTTCTTCGTAATACTGGTATGGCCGGTATCCTTCGTTGCGGGTTTGTTGGATTTCTTCTGTGGTTTGTCCAAACAAAAAGAAATTCTCTTCTCCCACTTCTTCGCGTATTTCCACGTTCGCCCCGTCTAAAGTCCCAATGGTGAGGGCGCCGTTAAGGGCAAATTTCATATTCCCCGTGCCCGAAGCCTCTTTTCCGGCCATGGAGATTTGCTCAGAAAGATCGGCCGCGGGATAAACCCTTTGGGCCTGCTTCACATTAAAGTTGGGTAAGAATACCACTTTTATGAACCTGTTCACCTCCTCATCCTCATTCACCAGCTCGGCAACGGCCGTAATGAGCCGAATGATCAGTTTTGCCAGGAAGTAACCCGGGGCGGCCTTTCCGGCAAAAATGAAGGTAGAAGGTGCAATGTTTTCTGTCTTCCCATCTTTTATCCTCAGGTAAAGGTCAATGATATGCAACACCATGAGGTGCTGCCTTTTGTATTCGTGAATTCTTTTTACCTGCACATCAAACAGCATCTCAGGATCTACGGTCACGCCGGTTTGTTCTTTAATAAACTGGGTAAGAGCCTGTTTATTCTGAAGCTTTACCTCCCGCCATCTCTTCTGAAAATCTTCATTTTCAGCTAGTTTTTCGAGTTCCTTAAAGCTGGTGAGATCGGTAAGCCACCCCTCTCCTATTTTTTCTGAAATAAGATTGGCCAAACCCGGATTGCTCATTGCAAGGAAACGGCGGTGCGTTACCCCATTGGTAACATTTGTGAATTTTTGGGGCCACAAGCCGGCAAAATCGTTGAGCACCTGAGATTTTAGCAGGCGTGAATGCAGTTCAGAAACCCCGTTTACCTTAAAACTACCCACTGTAGCCAGGTGCGCCATTCTCACTGATGGCTCCCCGTTCTCATCAATGAGAGACATGCGGGCAATTTGATCTCCGCTAAAACCTTTATCCCGCAATTCTTCCAAAAACCGGCTGTTGATCTCGTAAATGATCTCCAGGTGCCTTGGCAGAATCCTTCCGAGGAGAGAAACAGCCCATTTTTCAAGGGCTTCGGGAAGAAGGGTGTGATTGGTATAGGCAAAAGTGTTTCGGGTAATGTCCCAGGCCTCATCCCATTCCATCTCGTGTTCATCTACAAAGAGGCGCATGAGTTCGGCTACAGCGATAGACGGGTGGGTGTCGTTCAACTGAATGGCGAATTTCTCATGGAAGTTCTTCAACTCCCTGCCCTGGGTGGTGTGAAGGTTGATCATATCCTGTAAAGAACAGGACACAAAGAAGTACTGTTGTTTCAACCTGAGCTCCTTTCCTGAAAGATTTTCATCATTGGGGTAAAGCACTTTCGTGATATTTTCGGAACGCAGCTTTTTCTCTACTGCCCTGTAATAATCTCCCATGTTGTACACCGAAAAATCAAAGGATTCCACAGCTTCGGCTTTCCAAAGTCTCATAATGATCCCGTTGCTTTGATAGCCCAATATGGGAGTATCATAGGCCGTACCTTTAATTTCCGATTCGGGCAGCCAGTCTACCTGGTATCTATTCTGGCCGTTAGTACTGTGTTCTGTTCTTCCTCCAAATTTCACTACATAAGAGATTTCGGGGCGCATCACTTCCCAGGGATTCCCGTTGTGCAGCCATTTGTCTGTAGTTTCCATTTGCCAGCCTTCCCTGATCTCCTGTTTAAAAATTCCAAATTCATAGCGTATCCCGTAAGCTATTGAAGGAATCCCCAAAGTAGCCAGAGAATCCATAAAACAGGAGGCAAGCCTTCCCAAACCGCCATTTCCCAACCCGGGTTCTACTTCTTCGTCAAGTAGTTCATCCAAATCAAGCCCTAGTTCAGTCAAAGCTGCTTTGGTTTCATCTACGATCTCGAGATTCAGTAAATTGTTACCCAGGTGAGGTCCCGGTAAATATTCCGCAGAAAAATAAGCGATACCCCGAGCGTCCTGCTGGGTGAATTTTTCGATGGAACGCACAAATTTTCTTAATGCCCTGTCGCGAATGGTGAGTGCCATCGCAGTATAAATATCATTACTGGTGGTCAATGCCGGCACTCTTCCCAGATGGTAGAACAGCTTGTGTAAAAAGTCTTTGGTAATGTCTTCCTTGCTTAAACCAACTTCACCTGCGCCGGTACCTAATGACTCAAAATAGCTCTCTATAGATCGATTGTGTTTTTTCATAGCTGCTTTTTTCAAAAAATAAGAAAAAAATGAAATATGCTGATACAAAAAACTATCTTATAAGATAATTTTAGGAGTTTTACTTAAGAGAAGTGTATTCTAATGGTCTGAAATATTTATAAGCATACTTGACATCAGTTAGAAACCGGTTTCCAAGGCTTTTATCAGTTCCCTCTCTTTTCTTTAAATTCCAACAATCTTATGCTGAACGAATAACTTCGCTCACAGAATTATATTTCCGTATTAATTTCTTCCTGAATAAATTTCTTAAAATGATTTTTGAGTGATATGAATGAGAAAACAGCATGTGATATAGGGGGTTTTAAAAATTAAAGAAAAAAGGTTCCAGAAATGGCATTTTTGAAACCTCATCAGGCTTTATTCAATAGCCGCCATAAATAAGTGCTTTTCCTTGATCATTTTGGTGGTCTTTGGGGGCAGCATCTCTTCCCAGCCCGGTTTCCCGTCAACGATCATCTGATGCACTTCCCTGGAATAGATATCGAGGATCTCGGGGTCGTAATCGGTAATATCCACTACCCTGCCGTTGTCTTTAAAAAACTTGAACAACTCTTTCATGCGCGGGTGTACCTGAAGATTGTTACTGGTAATGATCTCTCCGGTTTCGGGATCTTTAAGCGGGTGCAGGTAGATCTTTAAATCCCGGAAGAACAGTTTCCCGAAGGCTTCAAGAATTCCGCCGCTAAGATGCCGGTAGTACTTTTCATCAAAAAGCGCCACAAAAGTGTTTATTCCCATGGTGAGCCCCATTCTTTCGGCTGTGTACTGTGAAAAATACTCCACCACCTTGTAATATTCCTGGAAATTGGAGATCATCACCATTTGTCCCAAAGAGCCCAGGAGATCGGCTCTGTCTAGAAAATCCTTTTCATCAATATCACCTTCTGATCGAAGGTTAGACAGGGTGATCTCAAAAATGACTTCGGTTTTATCTTTATTGACCTTTTTCTCATTCAGAAACAGTTTGAGAGACTGTTCATACATATTCATGTTCACCTTGGTAACAGGCCTGTAGCTGCCTCTAAGGGTGAGAATGTTCTTTTTGTAAAGTTCGTTGGCAGGAAGTACATTATTTCCGTTTGAAGCAAACATAACTGCCTGGGTCATCCCATTTTTGACCAGTTGCAGACTCATAAGCCGGTTGTCTACATCTTTAAAAACAGGGCCCGTAAAATTGATCATATCAATCTCTACCTGGTCATTGTTGAGGTGGTCGTATAAATGCTGCAGCAGGACCTTAGGGTCATCATATTGATAAAAGGCTCCATAGATGAGGTTTGTTCCCATAGTTCCCAGGGTGATTTGCTGCAGGCCGGCATTGTTTTCATGAAACTGCACATGAATGATGATCTCGCTGAATTCTTCTTCAGGCTGGGTTTGAAAACGGATTCCCAACCAGCCGTGGCCCTTGTATTTCTTGGCAAAATCTATGGTGGCAACGGTATTGGCATAGCTGAAGAAAAGTTTTTCGGGATGTTTTTCCCTGGAAATCCTTTGCTCAATAAGATTGGTTTCATACCGAAGCATGCTTTTTAGCCTGGCTTCGGTCACATAACGGGCATCAGATTCAATACCGTAAATAGCGTCGCTAAAATCTTTGTCATAAGCACTCATCGTCTTTGCAATGGTGCCCGATGCCCCGCCCGCTCTAAAAAAGTTGCGAACGGTCTCCTGGCCGGCACCTATCTCGGCAAAAGTGCCGTAGATATTCTCATTGAGATTTATTCGCAGTGCCTTATTGGCAATTGAGGGCACAGGATCAAACTCCAAATCATCTATATCTCTGTACTTCATATCAAAAAAATACTTTTCAATTTAATTTAGGAATTAAATCTGGTAAAAAGGTAATTTTTGACGAGCTTCTTTCAGAATATTGTTCAATAATGCTGAAAATTTCTGCTGAAGAACGTCAAAAACTTTCCAAAAAGCAATTTCCGCCGGAAGGTAAATACTTCAGGAAAAAACAATTTAGCTGAAGTACCTTTCTTCCAAAATACCTTCCAAAAATGCCATTTTTAAAAGAAAATCCCTCTCACAGTATTTTTAAACTGCAAGAGGGAAAGAAAAGGTTTTTTGAAGTTTACGCTATCTGTCTATTGCCACTTTGTAGGTAGGGTCTTCAAGGATATTGACTTCAATGATCTCATCGGCATTTCTAAGAAGCTGTCGGCAGTCACGGCTAAGGTGCCTCAGGTGAAGTTTTTTTCCCTGTTTGAGGTAACGTTCGGTAAGTTTGTTTACAGCTTCAATACCCGACATATCAACAATACGGCTTTCAGAAAAATCTATAATGACCTCTTCAGGGTCTCCCAGAACATCAAATTTTTCATTGAAGGCGGCAACACTTCCGAAGAAAAGAGGCCCGTAGATCTCATAATGTTTCACGCCTTTATCGTCCATATATTTGCGGGCGCGAATCCTTTTTGCATTGTCCCAGGCGAAGACCAGGGCCGAAATGATTACCCCCACAAGCACAGCCAGTGCCAGGTTGTGGAGTACCACCGTTACAAAAGTTACCAGCACCATAACCAGCACATCGCTCTTGGGCATTCTGCGGAAGGTTCTCAAACTAGCCCATTCAAAGGTGCCAATCGAAACCATGATCATCACACCGGTGAGCGCGGCCATTGGCAAAAGTTCAATAATATCGGCCGCGAACATTACGAATACCAGGAGCATCACCGCTGCAATAATTCCTGAAAGTCGTGCTCTTGCCCCCGAAGAGACATTAATAAGACTTTGACCAATCATGGCGCAGCCTCCCATTCCTGAAAAGAAGCCCGATAAAATATTGGCAGTTCCCTGTGCCACACATTCTTTATTGCCATGCCCGCGGGTTTCGGTGATCTCATCAACAATGTTAAGGGTTAGCAGACTTTCAATAAGCCCCACCCCCGCCATGATAGCGGCATAAGGGAATATAAGGGCGATGGCATCCCAGGTAAAGGGCACCATAGGTATGTGAAACGGCGGAAATCCTCCTTTAATTGAAGCGATATCCCCCACAGTTTTGGTGTCTATTCCTAAAGCCGCAACAATCCCAAAGATCGCAAGAATGGCGGCAAGCGAAGACGGAAATACTTTTGTGAGCTTTGGCAGGCCCCATATAATAAGCATGGTGAGCAATACAAGTGCCAGCAGGATGTAGAGGCTTTCACCGGTCATCCATACAAGTTCCCCCGCCTCGTTCAATGTTTTAAACTGATCTAGCTGAGAAGTAAAAATGATAATCGCCAAACCGTTCACAAAGCCAAAGATTACCGAATGCGGCACCATTCGAATCAATTTACCAAGCTTTAAGATACCTGCCAAAATTTGCAGGATGCCGGCTAAGATAACCGTGGCAAATACATATTCCACCCCATGGGAGACTGCCAGTGCAGCGATCACGACCGCTACTGCCCCGGTTGCTCCCGAGATCATGCCGGGACGACCTCCAAAAAGGGAAGTAATAAGCCCCATCACAAATGCTGCATAAAGTCCGGTTAAAGGGGAAAGCCCGGCTATCATGGCGAAGGCCACGGCTTCGGGAATAAGTGCGAGGGCCACCGTAAGACCGGCAAGAATTTCAATTTTATAATCTACTTTTTGTGAAAAATCAAACAGGTTGAAGATCTTTTTCATCTAAATGGTTTCAAAAAATTAGTAATAGAAAGAAACTCCCGATGTGATTAATGGGAGAAAAGCGAGAAAAAGATGTATTCTCAGGGTGGAGTAACCGGGGAAACGGATATTTTGTTTGTGCTCGTCATAAGAGCCGGCAAAAATATACTTTTCCTGGTACTAACAAAAGATAATAGAGAAAGATTGCCCAGGAAATCACCTATAAGGTTTTCGGAAAGGCAAAAAAACCTCAAAATGAGGATAATACTTTGTATTTCAGAAAAAAGCAGTTGGAAATGAGGTATGAAACTAACCTGAAGTTGCCCCCTTTGTTGCTAAACTTCCAAAAATGGCATTTGCGGAAGCCATTTTTGGAAGCTGAAGCTTTCCCGATTAGGATTAAAAATTCTCATTCTTAGATAAATTCAGGAAAACACGGATATTATTTCCGAATCCATCAGGATAATATTGAAAAACACTTTCTGGGAACAGCTAATTGTTCAGAAATTCTGATCAGGCTACCCTTACATCTGCCGGATTAAAAGTGTAGAGGAGCTTGTAATATTCATCTACAGATTTTTTCCAGGTAAACCTCATTTTGCGGGCGTTATGACCAATTTGTTTCCACACGGTTTTTTCATTTTCAAAGAAATACAGCGCCTCTTTGAAACTTTCAACCATGTTATAGACCTTCTCGTCATAGGTTTTTCCGTCAAAAGCAAAACCTGTATGCACGTGTTGAACCGTATCTTTGAGTCCGCCGGTGTGGTGCACCAGGCAGGGCTGCCCGTTTCTCATGGCGAGCATCTGACTAATTCCGCAGGGTTCAAAAAGGCTGGGCATAAAGTAGAGGTCAGAATCCCGGTAGATGGAGTTTACTACCTGTTCGCACTGGGTGTTGATAAAAATGAAATTCTTCCTTTTGTAACTTATATCCCGCAACAGCTGTTCATAATCGGCCGCTCCCGTACCTAAAAGCACGTAGATGCCATTGACTTCTTCGAGCCTGTCAAGAATTTCCAAAAGGGCTTCGGGAGAGCGCTTAAAGAAATAGAACTTTTGTTCAGTAAGCCTCGCCACACTCGCACTTATAAAGTTTGGTTTTTTCTTTAAGAAGGGAACGATCTTTTCTCCGGTATGTGCCAAAAATGCGGCTTTTTCCCTGTCCTGTTCCTTCTGAAGTTGTTTGAAAATGGCAGTCGCAATATTCGGGAATAACCTGTTCTTTTTAACCAGAGTCTCAGGCCGATAATCTGATCCATTTAAAATGCCGTGAAAACGCCCTTCCCGGTCGGCCTGCCTCAAATCCTTTTCCAGGCCTTCGCCACCTATAAATTCGGGCGCAGCACTGGGCAAAAGCACGTCCTGTTTATATGAAGGAGATACGGTATGAACGGCGTCGGCAAACCTGATCCCAATAGCCATCAGGTTAAAACAATCGGCATATCTTGGATCTTTAAGGGCTTCACGATCAATTTCCAGTTGTGGAAACCAGGTTTTAAGTGAAGAATAGTTGTTTTCAAAAGGCCGTATTCCCTGCAATGCCAGGTTGTGGATACAGTAAACAAACCTGTTCTTTTTAAGACAGGAATACTGTGGATGATAATTCTTCAGGAAAAGCAGCAAACTGGAATGCCAGTCGTGCAGGTGCACGATATCCAGTTTTCCGAAGTGTTTTTGTTTGATAGCTTCGGCAACAGCCGTACAAAAAATAGTGTACTTAATCACGTCACTATAAAAAGGTTCAAAAGGGTCATGATGGTAAATGCCCCCCAGGTTTCCCATTTCTATTTCGGGGTGGTGAATAACATAATGGGTGATATTTTTATCTTCTTCTTTGGCCGGCACCTCGTAAAGCTGGGCCGTATAAGAAATTCCGCGTAAGTTTAACTGAAGCGAAGCCTTAAAGGTTCCGCTTTCATGGAGCCTGGAATAGGAAGGAACAACCACGTGCACCCTGTCTCCACGTTCTGAAATCTGTTTTGGAACGTCGCGAATGACGTCTCCTACCCCGCCCACTTTACAGTTGGCGATAGCATCATTCTCTGAAGCAACAAAAAGAAAATTATTCATATATAGAGCCCTTAAATACTTGCGTAGTTTGATCCTGACGAAAGTAATTTTTAAACCCTAAGTGCCAGCATATCAAAAGGTTAAATTAGTATTAAAAAAACGTTGCTTCAATCGTTTTAGTTGTAATTAATTCATGTGATGCGTCAAAAAGCTGCAAAAAGGACGTCATATTTACCTGACAACCAATAAAAAAGATCAATTAAAGGTCTTTCCACAGTTTAATGAGCTCCCCATTTTTTCCCTGTATTGGATCATACCCGGGAATGGGGACTTTTGCAATGCTATCATCTGCCTCTGGCCGTTCAGCTTCTTTGCCCGTGTTCATGTCGTGCGAGCGGCCTTCGGGATAGGCGCCCACTACGGCAAAGTCGTTGCTTTCAAGGTTCTTATGGGCTACCCCGGCAGGAATCACAATCACGTCTCCTGCAAAGACCTTCAGTTTTTGCCCTTTTTCACCCCCCCAGCTGCAGCAAGGCTTCTCCAGAATATACACCCAGCACTTCATGTGTATTGCTGTGGTAGTGGTGATAATCAAAAACTCCGTTGCGCCATGAATTCTTCCAGTGGTTTTCAGCAAATTTATCTTCAAGCCACTTTGCCCCTTCATTTCCTCTTGCTGAAAAAATTCCTTTATAAATAATAACAGGAAGTTTATTATTAGGAATTGATTTGTCACCTTTAAATTGATAAGATTTGATCTCCATAGAACATAGTTTCTGGTTACTCTAAAAGGTAAGGAAATTTACAGAAACACCTATAACGTTTTCGAAAACAGAACAAAATCCCCCAAGCCTGCATTTTTCCTGAAAAGCCCGTAAATAAAGGCAGTAGCCGAATTTTTATGGCCCAAAAAGGCCAAAATTCCTTAACAATTCCCTACATTGGGTGTTCAAATAGAGTATTCAAAAACCCTATGAAAATGAACAGTACCCCTAATACGAAAGTATTTACCAAAATTGAGCAGGATATGCAATTTCTTACAGATTGCTTCCAGCAGGTTCTCAAAGACCTGGGAGAGCATGAACTTGCCAGCCTGTTAACAAGACATGAAGATCTCAAGGATGCCTTTTCCAGCAACCTGGCACTCGAAGAAAAGCAAATCCAGGTACTTAGTATCTATCTGCAGCTCATGAACCTGGTAGAAGAAAATGCCGCAGTACAATACCGCCGAAAGTTGACCGACAGCAACGGGATGGAATCTATTCGTGGTTCCTGGAGCGAAACTTTTCAGCGGTGGAAATCTCAGGGGCTTAATGAGCACCAGATGCAGGAGATCATCACAAAGGTGAAATTAATCCCGGTTCTTACCGCGCACCCTACAGAGACCAAGAGAATTTCTATCCTTGAACTGCACAGGGAAATTTACCTGAACCTTATTAAGCTTGAAAACACCTCCTACTCTTTCGTTGAGAGGAATGTGATTGCCCAGGATATCAAAACCCTTCTGGAAAGATGGTGGCGCACGGGGGAAGTTTATCTCAAAAAGCCCACCGTAGAAATGGAAAGGAGCAATGTGATCCATTACTTCCGAAAGGTTTTTCCGCAGGTATTAAAGAAAAGCGATATTCAGCTTAAACAGAGCTGGAGCAACATGGGCTTTAACCCTGAAACCCTTAGGTTTCCAGGCCTTCAGTTTGGAACCTGGGTAGGTGGAGACCGCGATGGCCACCCTTATGTTACAGCATCGGTTACAAAGTCAACTTTGACAGAACATCGTAAAGCGGCTTTGAGCCTGGTACACGAGCAACTTGACCACCTTGCTGCCGGGATGAGCTTTTCGGGCATAAGCAATAAAGCCTCAAAAGCGCTACAGCAGGCCATTGAAGATATGTCACAAAGCCTGGGGGAAGAAGGCGCTAAAGCCCTCGACAGAAACCCGCATGAACCATGGCGACAATTTGTGAGCCTTATCTCCATCAAACTCGAACACACCAGGGCCGATGATGACCTCAAGAACAGCTACAGGCGCCCCGAAGACCTTCTGGAAGACCTGTCACTGCTCAAGGAAAGCCTGCTTGGCATAGGGGCCAAACGAATTGTTGAAGATTTACTGTTCCCCGTGCAGCGTATGGTGGAATGTTTTGGCTTTCACCTCGCCAGGCTGGATATCAGGCAAAACAGCGAATTCCACGACAAGGCCATGGAACAGATCCTTAAAGCGGCATTTCCCGATCTTACCGACTACCGCAGCTGGAGTGAAGAGGAACGCATAAAATTTATTTCTGAAGAACTGCAACACGAAAGACCTTTTGCTATTACAGGGCGTTCATTTGGCCCCGAAGCAGACCAGGTGCTGGACAGTTACCAAGTGGTAAAGAAACATACCGACAAGTACGGCCCACACGGCGTAGGTTCCTTTATTGTGAGCATGACCCGGCAGCTAAGCGATCTTCTGCTGGTTTATCTCTTCTTCAGGGAAGTTGGAATTGACAGGAAAACCTTCCAGGTAGTGCCCCTGTTTGAAACTATTGACGATTTAAAAGCTTCCGGAGAAATTCTGGAAAGCTTTCTCACCCACCCTGCGTATTCAAACGATCGTGAAAGGCCGCAGGAAGTCATGCTGGGGTACAGCGACAGTAATAAAGACGGCGGAATTATCGCCAGCCGCTGGAATATTTACCGCGCCGAAAAAACCCTTACCGAAACGGCCGATAAGCTTGGGAAAGAACTCAGGTTCTTCCACGGTATTGGCGGCACCATAAGCCGGGGGGGCGGTAAATACCACCGTTTCCTCGAAAGTATGCCTTCGGGCAGCATGAGTGGCGAGATCAAATTAACGGTGCAGGGAGAGACCATCGCCCAGCAGTTCGCCAACATGCTCACCGCCACTTACAACCTCGAAATGTTGCTTTCGGGATCGGCACTGCAAACCGGAAACAGGATGTACCCGGCTGCCAAAAAGAATTATCCTATTGAAGCTTTAAGGCAGCTGGCCGAGTATTCCAAAGAGAGGTACCAGGAGCTTATCGCCCACCCGTCATTCCTCAACTTCTATGGCGAAGCAACTCCCATAGACGTGCTGGAACTGAGTAAAATTGGTTCCCGCCCCGCCCGCCGAACCGGCACAAGAACGCTTAACGATTTACGGGCCATCCCGTGGGTGTTTAGCTGGAACCAATCCAGGTTCAATATTACCGGTTGGTTTGGAATTGGGCATGCGCTGCAAAGGTTAAAATCTGAAAACCCGGATCACTACCGGCAGCTGAGAGAAGTTTCACAGGAGTGGCCTTTCCTGAGGTACATATTGATACAGGTGGAAACCAACATCATGAATGCCGAACCGGAAGTAATGGAAGCCTATGCCGCTCTCGTAAAAGATGACCGGGTAAGAGACGAGCTCACCAACACTATTAAAGCTGAACATCAAAAAGGCCTCGAAGAAATTGAGGCAATGTTTGAACGCACCCGCCAACAAAGAAGGCAAAGCCTGCTTGATAACCTTACCCGCCGCAATGATGCTTTGATTTCGCTTCACCGCCTGCAGATCAAAAACCTGGAGGAATGGAGAAAAACCAAAGGCAGTACCAAAAATGATCAATTGGTGACACACCTCCTGCAGATTACCACTGCCCTTGCCAGCGGACTAAAAAATACCGGTTGATTTCTTCGGAAGTTATTCCCTTCTGAAGCCAAAAAGCTGTCTCTAAAGTTATAAAACCCTTCCCTGAAAAATTCCAGGATGGTCAAAAAATAGCTTTTTAGACAGCTTTTTTAATTATCTGTCTTTCACTGAAATGATCTTTACCGGGCAGGCCTTTGCCGCGGCCTCACAAGGCTCCTGTATAGAATGATCTGCCGATTTTAATGTATGGAACCCCTTGCGGTCAACAGATTTTAACAAGACGCTTTTTCCGTCCTTTTTTGACATTTGAAATTGCCCCGGTGCCAGCTCAACACAGTAGTTGCAGCCAATGCATTTATTCCGTTGCAGCGTGACAATAACCATTACGCCTCCACCATTTTATAAAGTTTGTCGGAAAGCCTTACCCTAAAAGGAAGTTTTATGGTGCAGCTGTCGCCTTTTTGAGCCTTTTCTGAAAGCAGGTCGTTCACGAACATTTCTTCCAGTTCAAATTCCCGGGCTCCCGTACTTGGGCCTGTGACCAGAATTTTATCACCTTTTTTAATATCGTAAGCTTCAATTTTAAACTCGGCTATTCCTGCTTTTGGAAAGTAATGTCCTCCTTTCCCTACATAAACCTTCTTTTGTGTAGCCTGGGAGCCCGACGTCCTGCTCCATTCCCCCATTTTCTGGCCCAGGTAATACCCGCTCCAAAATCCGCGGTTGTAAACGCTACTTAGCTGCTCCATCCAGTCATTCACCTTTTCTTCGGAATAAGTCTTGTCTTTCAGCGAATCTATGGCTTCACGGTAAGCTTTTGTCACTGTAGCCACATATTCGGGTGCACGGCCGCGGCCTTCAATCTTCAAAATCTGTACCCCCGAATCTCTTACTTCATCTAAAAAGTTGATGGTACAAAGGTCTTTTGGAGACATCATATATTCATTGTCAATCTCGATCTCGAAACCCGATTCCTGATCAATGACCGTATATTTTTTCCGGCAGTTTTGCTTGCATGCCCCGCGATTGGCCGAAGAATTATGCGAGTGCAGGCTCAAATAACACTTCCCCGAAACCGCCATACAAAGTGCGCCGTGACCAAAAATCTCCACTTTTACCAGCTCACCAGACGGGCCTTTAATTTGCTCTTTTTGGATCTCTTCGGTAATTTTCTTTACCTGCCTCAAACTGAGTTCCCTTGATAAAACCATGGTTTCAGCAAAAAGGCTGTAAAATTTTACGGTTTCTATATTGGTAATGTTGAGTTGGGTCGAAATGTGCACATTCAGCCCCATGCTCCTGGCCGAAGAGATCACCGCCTGGTCGCTGGCGATCACTGCAGAAATTCCAGCCGATTTTGCTGCGGAAAGCAGGTTTTTTATAAGGGAAAGATCGTGGTCGTAAACAATCGTATTGAGGGTAAGATAGCTACGCACCCCTTTGGCTTCGCACCTTTTCACAATTTCAGGCAGATCGTCCATCGTGAAATTAATAGATGCCCGGGCACGCATGTTAAGCTGTTCCACCCCAAAATACACGCTATCGGCACCATTGTCTAAAGCTGCCTGCAAAGATTCAAAATTTCCTGCGGGAGCCATTAATTCCATTTTTGCTGAATTCTTGTTCATGAGCTTTCTCCAATAAAAAATAGCCGCAGCAGCCTTTCCCGCCCGGCAGAATTAAGCGGCAAAGAAAATGTCATTTTTGGAAGCAAAATATGATCCCGGTCACATTAAGCCATTCTCCATATAGATCAGAATCGTAGGATGTAAAATTTACTACTCCCAAATTCTTACCTTTACAAAAACTGTTTCTATGAATAAATTTTATGATTTTACAGTTCTCAGTCTGCAGGGGAATGAAGTGACCCTGGAAAAATACAAAGGAAAGGTAGTACTCGTTGTAAATACCGCTTCAGAATGTGGCTTTACCCCCCAGTTTGAAGGTCTTGAAGCCCTTTATCAGAAATATAAAGATCAGGGACTGGAAATTCTTGGCTTTCCCTGTAATCAGTTCGGAAACCAGGAACCCGGCGACGAAAAATCTATTGCTGAAGGCTGTGTGGTAAATTACGGGGTCACTTTTCCCATGTTTTCTAAAGTAGATGTAAATGGTGACCATGCCGCCCCGCTTTTTAAATACCTGAAAAAGGAGAAAGGCGGACTCCTGGGCAGCAAAATCAAATGGAATTTCACCAAATTTCTCATAGACCGCAACGGAAAACCGGTAGAGCGGTTTGCACCAATTACAAAACCTAAAAATTTAGAGAAAGATATTGAGAAGCTACTTTAATCATCTTCTAACACCTAATCTTTAGGGTTTACAACCCTGAAAAGCTTTTCAAAACCCGGCACCAGGTCTCAAAATGTCATTTTAGGCACCTCTTTTCTGAAAAACTTCTGCGGAAGATCTGCTCTAATTCAGCTTTCATGTGACCTGGGTCATAAATTAGGATAAATTTATCCGGTTTCTTTGCTGAAAATTTCGAATCATGACAGAGAGCACTGAAATTTCAGCATTACCAAAGGGCCACCCCGTTTCTATATATTCCGAAGAAAAAGAATTGATCCAGAAGTTGGGCCGGGAACTGCTGGACACCAACCCTAAGACCGAAAATCAGAAATTCTACAATATTTTTAACCAGTTACAGCAGGTGGAGCGGCGGTTTGAACGCAAGGAAAATCAATTATTCCCGGTGCTGGAGCAAAAAGGCTGGACCGGCCCTTCCAAGAATATGTGGTCGTTTCACGATACCATCCGCGAGCAGTTCAGGTTGCTTAGAAAAAAGATTGAAGCCCGTGAATTTGCTGAAGCAATGCAGGATGCACAGTACCTGGTAAGCAGTATTTTCAGGCTCCTGCTGGTTGAAGATAATGTGCTTTTTCCAAATGCGCTGGAATTACTTTCTGAAGAAGACTGGAAAAAAGTGAGAAAGGGCGAGGAAGAAATTGGCTGGATGCTCCCTGCTATTCCTCCAAAATATCCCGAAACCGAGGAAGAAGAATACATTCACCCATCACAGGACCACACCAAAAGGGAACTTTCTTTTGATACTGAAAACGCTTCACATTACGATGAGGGTTACATGACTGTTGAACAGGTAAACCTTTTATTGAGAACGATGCCGCTGGACCTCACCTATGTTGACGAAAATGACAGGGTGATCTTTTACAATCGCGGTGAAGAACGCGTTTTTCCCCGAAGTGCCGGAATTATTGGCCGGGAAGTGAAATTTTGCCACCCTCCAAAAAGTGTGGGCACGGTACTAAAGATCCTGGAAGAATTTAGAAAAGGGACCAAAAATGAAGCTTCCTTCTGGATAAACTTTAAAGGCCGATTAATTTACATCAGGTATTTTGCAGTGCGCGACCTTCAAAAGAACTACCGCGGCGTTATAGAAATGTCACAGGATATTACTGAAATTAAAAACATTGAGGGTGAAAAAAGATTGCTGGACTGGAATTAATTAAGCTGAATAACAATATTTTAAGAATTTCCATAAAGCTTTTATGCAATTTTTAAGTTAGCTTTACAGTCATAACTTAGAAACGATTATGGAATACTTTCTTACTGGTATTGCCGGAATAGTTATTTTATTACTCATCCTCCTACTGATAAATAACCGAAAGCAGCGATTGAAGATCAAAAAAAACATTCAAGAAATTAATAATCTCCAGACAGGCTCCAGAGATTATCAAAACTTCTTTGAATAATGTTTAAGGCAGTTTTTTAACTGCTCCTTAACGATCTATATTTTTACTGAAAAGCTTCATTCTTAAAATACCCTGATTAAAATTTATTTTTTACAGCGTTTTAAGCTGTAACTAATTTCCTCTTTTCCCGAAAGCCGGCAGGCTGGCTTTGCATATTTTTGTGATCTCCAGGCTGTTCTGGTATGCTTTACTTTACCAATAGTTTTTACGGGTGACTTATTTGCAAACCGCCTTCCTAATTCAACGTACCCAAAATTACAGACAAGATCTACCGACTATCGACTAAAGCCTACCGACTACCAATACCCTCTGATTCCTCTAGAGTTTTTAGTAGCTCCTTTGCGAATTCCCTGAACCTGTAGTTCGGGTGAGAAGTTGCATCCTGAAGGTTTGTTAAACTCTCCTCGTCAAAAGCATTTAACTGGTACAAAAAGCCAAACGCATTTTGGCGTACCTGGAAACGGTAATACGGCGCCGTGTAAGCTTTCAGCTCTTCAAAGAAGCGGCTTTTAGAATTGGTTTCAAAATTGGGGGTAGCGAGGGCAAGCGTTAGCCAAAGTGTTCGGATGTTCTTGTCGAGAAAACCCTCTGTTTCGGCCATTTTACGCAGGTAAACCTCCCTGTCTTCAGGAAAAGACATCCACAGGTTGTAGAGCGCCATTTCCTGGCTGAGGTAAGACTCATCGTTCAGCAAAGATTCGTATTCAGATTTCAGTTGCTGCGGCACCTCCTGTAAAGAAAAAGCTATTGCCTGGCGGGTATAAAGATTTCCGCTTGAAAATGCCTTTTTATAGAGGTCGGTCACCAGTGCTGGATCTTCTAATGCCAGTTGCAGTACGGCCTCCTGCCCCAAATAATCATTTACCGGAAAACTGAGGGCCTGTAGCAACAAACTTCGCTTTTCTGAAACCGGCAATGGCTTTACCGCAGCCAGCTCCAAATACTTCTGAATAAAAGGAGATTTCCTCAAAGATTCCAGCGCCTGTGTTCCCTGGAATGCTGATTGCCGGAGCCAATCGTCAACAAAATCCGAGAGATCCTGCCCACTGGCAGCTTCCATTTCATCGATAAGCTCCTGAGTGCCGGCAGTGGCATATTTATATTTTTCAAGAAAATTCTTCAGCCCTGTTCTAAAAGCTTTTTTTCCTATTTTCTCGTTCAAAATATGCAAAGCCCAGGCCCCCTTTTGGTAATAGGTTAAAGAACTCCCATTTTTGGCAGCTACGGCTTCCCCCTTGCCCCTGTCACTTAAATCCTTTAGCTCTTCCGCGGTTTTAAAGAGCTTCCGGTAGTAATAATCTTCCCCAAAAATCTCTTTTTCGGCGAGTAGGGCGTAATAGGTCGCAAAACCCTCCTGCAGCCAGTGATCATCGGGTGAAGCGGCGGTCACGAGGTTCCCGAACCATTGATGGGCCAGCTCATGCGCATTCACGTTCACATAATTCTGGTCGTTATAGCCAATGGAATCTACCAGAAAAATATCTGAAAAAACAGTGGTGCCGGTGTTTTCCATCCCGGAGTACAAAAAATCACGGACAGGTACCTGTTTGTAATTCTGCCACGGGTATGCCACGCCCGTTTCCTTCTGAAAAAAGTCCATCATAAAGCCGGTATGCCTGTAGGTGGGCTCTACCCGCTCTTCCATGCCAGCGGGATAATAAAAAAACATGGGAACATCATTTTTAATATGTTCTGACACTTTAAAATCACCGGCGGCCATTGCAACCAGATAGCTGCTCATGGGTTTTTTCATATCAAACTGCCAACGCGTATGCGTATCGCTGATTTTTTCTGAAGCCACTAAACTTCCATTAGAGATCAGAGTTTTTCCTGAAGGATAAATGTATGTGAGGTCAAATTCCAGTTTTTCGGAAGTATCATCAAAGCTGGGTAGCCAGTGCGAAGTGTATTTTCCCTGGCCCTGCGTCCAGACCTGGTAATCCTGCTGCCCTGCTCCTTCGGGTTTCTTCGGAATAAAATACAGGGTTTGAGCCGGTGTGGCCGAATACTTCAGCTGAAGTTGCTGATCTTGTGCGGGAGAGAAATTCCCGGTGATCCAGAATCTCTTTTGATCACTTCCGAAGTCGACTTTCTTCCCATTCAGAAGCACATCCGAAAATGCCATTTTTCGGGCATCAATAAAAATCGAATCTACAGGCTCTAAAATGTCAAATTTGAAAAGAATTTTTCCTGAAACTGCCTTTTTTGAGGGGTAAATACTTACTTCGGCATTGAGATGTTTAAAATCTACGGCCGCCGGCTTCTGTGCATGGGTCGCAGCACTAAAAAGTACAGCCAAAACGAAAAAAAGGGAACTCTTCATTGTTCAAAGATACGCCACCTGGCGCAAACCTCTAAAAACTTACCTTCCTAAAAGGCTTTTTTTTATCTTCGTTTCCATGAATCCATCACTGCTGCATACGCCCATTGACTATCTAAAAGGCATAGGCCCAAACCGGGCCGAAATTCTGCGGAAGGAGATTGGAGTGCACACCTATGGCGACCTGCTCAACTTTTTCCCCAACCGCTACCTCGATAAAACCCGGTTTTACAAGATTGGCCAGCTGGAAAGGAATTCTTCGGAAGTGCAGGTTGTAGGAAAGATAGTACATCTGCGGACGGTGGAACAAAAGAAAGGAAAACGCCTGGTAGCCGATTTTGTTGACGATACCGGAAAAATGGAACTGGTGTGGTTTCGCGGCCAAAAATGGATTCGCGAAAACCTGAAGCTCAACACGCCTTACGTGATCTTTGGGAAAACTTCCTGGTACAACGGCCTTTTTAGCATGCCACACCCAGAAATGGAACTGGTGGAAGATTATAAAAAGAACCTGCGCACCGCCATGCAGCCTGTTTACCCATCTACCGAAAGACTTGGGAAAGCTGGCATTACAAACCGCGTTTTTAGCCGTTGTGTACAGCAACTTTTTTTGGAGGGCGGCAATAAATTTATTGATCCGCTTCCGCAGGACATTATAGAAGAACTGCATTTGTTGCCCAAAGCCGAAGCCCTTTTTAACGCGCATTTTCCGAAGAGCCAGGAGTTACTGTCAAAAGCGCAGTTCCGCTTAAAATTTGAAGAGCTGTTCTACATACAGCTGCAACTTTTGATCAAAAATTTAATTCGGAAAAAAAAGATCAAAGGATTTCCTTTTGAAGAAGTGGGTTCGCACTTTAGTGAGTTTTATGAAAATCATCTTCCGTTTGAGCTCACCAATGCACAAAAAAGAGTCATCAGGGAGATCCGTAAAGACCTGGGCAGCGGTGCCCAAATGAACCGCTTGCTGCAGGGGGATGTGGGATCGGGCAAAACAATTGTCGCTTTGATGAGCGTGCTACTGGCGCTGGACAATGGCTTCCAGGCCTGTTTAATGGCCCCCACCGAAATCCTTGCCACACAGCATTTTAACGGAATATCGGAGCTTGTTACTAATCTGGGAATCAGTGTGAAACTACTCACAGGTTCAACAAAAACTTCAGAAAGAAAAGAGATACATGCCGCACTGGAAAGTGGAGAACTACACCTCCTTATTGGCACGCATGCACTGCTGGAGGAAAAGGTGAAATTTCAGAATCTTGGCCTGGCCATAATTGATGAGCAGCACAGGTTTGGTGTGGCACAAAGAGCAAGGCTCTGGAAGAAGAACCACCTGCCGCCACACGTGCTGGTAATGACGGCCACCCCAATACCGCGAACGCTCGCGATGAGCCTCTACGGAGACCTGGATATTTCGGTCATTGATGAATTACCGCCCGGCAGGAAGGAGATCAAAACGGTACACCGCTATGACAGCAACAGGCTGAAGGTTTTTGCTTTTATTCGGGATGAGATCAGAAAAGGCCGGCAGGTTTATATTGTGTACCCGCTCATCCAGGAGTCTGAAACTATGGATTACAAAGACCTTATGGACGGTTATGAAAGTATTGCCCGCGAATTTCCAATGCCCGAGTTCCAGATCTCCATTTTGCACGGCCAGATGAAACCGGCCGATAAAGATTATGAGATGGACAGGTTTGTTAAAGGTGAAACCCAGATCATGGTTGCCACCACGGTAATTGAAGTGGGTGTGAACGTGCCCAATGCCAGTGTGATGATCATTGAAAGTGCAGAGCGGTTCGGGCTTTCCCAGTTACACCAGCTACGGGGGCGTGTGGGCCGTGGCGCCGAACAGAGCTTCTGCATTTTAATGACAGGGCATAAACTATCAAACGACAGCAAAACCCGGCTTGAAACCATGGTGCGCACTGCCGACGGCTTTGAAATTGCTGAAGTAGACCTAAAGCTTCGAGGCCCCGGCGACCTGATGGGCACCCAGCAGAGTGGTGTGCTCAACCTTAAAATTGCCGACATTGTAAAAGATAACGATATTCTTAAAACTGCCCGGCATTACGCCCTGCAAGTCCTCAAAGAAGATCCGGGGCTGGAACAGGAAAAGAACAAAGTGGTGAAATACACTTATTCCCAGCTGGTGAAAGAAAAAAACATCTGGAATTACATCAGTTAATCAAAGAATTGTAGCCAGTTTGAGAATACTTCCGAAGAAAAAATGAAAGCCCGGCGAGCGTTTCAATTTTCAGAAATAAAACTTTACAGGTCCATGCTGGCGGACTTCCCTTTTTTATTATGCCAAAATCAATCGTAATACTATCTTTGCAGCTCGAAAAATTTGTTCAATGAAGATTTCATATAACTGGCTTAAACAATTCATAAAAGTTAATCGAACTCCCGAAGAAACAGGGGAACTACTCACAGATCTCGGCCTTGAAGTAGAAGGTATTCATGAATTTGAAAGTGTAAAAGGCAGCCTTAAAGGCATCGTGGTGGGAGAAGTACTTACCTGCGAACAGCACCCTAACGCCGACAGGCTTAAAGTAACCCGCGTAAATTTGGGGAACGGCGAACCGGTTCAAATTGTATGTGGCGCACCTAATGTTGCCGCAGGCCAAAAAGTACCTGTTGCCACTGTTGGCACTACTTTATACGACGAGAAAGGCACTCCCTGGGAAATCAAGAAGAGCAAGATAAGGGGCGAAAGCAGCCACGGAATGATTTGTGCCGAAGATGAGCTGGGCCTTGGGCAAAGCCATGACGGCATCATGGTGCTCGATGCAGAGATTGAGCCGGGAACCCCTGCAGCCAGCTTGTTTGAAGTTGAAGATGATCACGTGTTCGAAATAGGTTTAACACCAAACCGCGCCGATGCCATGAGCCACTGGGGAGTAGCGCGCGACCTTAAAGCCGGGCTGCAGCAACAGGGAGAACCCCAGGAATTGATCACCCCATCGGTAAGCAGTTTTCATGTAGACAGCCGCAGCCGAAGGATTCCGGTGAAAATTGTCAAGCCCGAACTTGCTCCCCGGTATTGCGGGGTCACCATTACCGGCGTGGAGATTTCTGAATCGCCACAATGGCTACAAAACAGGCTGAAAGCAATTGGAATCGCTCCAAAAAACAATGTGGTAGACGTTACCAATTACGTGATGCACGAACTGGGACAGCCCCTGCACGCTTTTGATGCCGACAGGATCTCGGGGAACGAGATCATTGTACAAACCTTAGCGGCAGGAACAAAATTTACCACACTAGACGAAGTTGAAAGGGAGTTGCATGAAGAAGACCTTATGATTTGTGATGCCGAAAAACCCCTCGCCATAGCCGGGGTTTTTGGCGGAATAAGCAGTGGGGTAACTTCTGGCACCACCAATCTTTTTATTGAAAGTGCTTATTTTAATCCGGTAACCGTAAGAAAAACTGCGAAGCGTCACGGCTTGAACACAGATGCCTCCTTTAGATATGAAAGAGGAATAGACCCAAACATCACCGAGTATGCTCTTAAAAGAGCCGTGCTGCTCATTCAGGAGCTGGCTGGAGGGAGCGTCTCCAGTGATATTGACGATTATTATCCAAAGAAAGTAGAAGACTTCCCTGTTTTCCTCACTTTTGAGAAGATCAACTCTCTGGTGGGGCAAAACTTGTCGAAAGAGACTATCAAATCTATACTTGCCTCTCTTGAAATACGGGTGAACAACGTCACCGAAACCGGAATGGGGCTCACAATCCCGCCATACCGCGTAGATGTAAAGCGAGAAGCCGATGTGATTGAAGAGATCCTTCGGGTTTATGGGTACAACAATATTGAATTTGGAGATAAGATCAATGCATCGGTGGCCAATTCTACGAGGTTTGAAGATTATAAACTTCAGAATCTGATCGCCGGGCAACTTGTAGGCCAGGGCTTTTTCGAGACCATGGCAAACTCCCTCACTACTCCTGCCCACCTGGGCCTTAGCGAGCAGTTGAAGGAAGATTACGCTGTAAAAATGCTGAATCCGCTTAGCCAGGAGCTCTCGGTATTGCGCCAGTCTTTACTGTTCTCGGGCCTTGAAGCTGTAAGCTACAACCTGAACCGCAAAAGGTCTGATCTCAGGTTCTTTGAATTCGGAAAGACTTACCACAACTACAACAGCGGCCGGGAAGAAAAGAAACACCTTTCTATCTTCATTTCAGGCAACAGGAATAAGGAAACCTGGACCGGGGCGGTTCAAAAAGGGGAATTTTTCTACCTGAAAGGTGTGGTTACATCGGTTCTTGAAAGACTCGGAATAAGGAACCTTAAAACCTCACCCGTCAAAAATGATGTTTTTTCTGAAGGAATTTCTTTCAGCTTTAATAATGTAAAACTGGTAGAATTTGGGGTGGTCAAAAGAAAGATCCTGAAGAATTTCGACATCGGCCAGGAAGTGCTGTTCGCCGATTTTAACTGGGATATGGTGGTGGAAACTTCTAAAGGCCAGCAGAACAAATTCAGGGAAATTTCAAAATTTCAGGCGGTAAGGCGTGATTTTGCCCTGCTTCTGGATAAGGCTGTTAAGTTTGAAGAGCTCTATGAGCTGGCTTTTAAGACTGAAAAAGACCTTCTTAAGGAAGTCAGCCTCTTTGATGTTTACGAAGGCGCAAAGCTTCCGGAAGGAAAGAAAAGTTACGCGGTGAGTTTTATGCTTCAGGATGAAAGAAAAACCCTTACCGATAAACAGATTGATAAAATAATGAGTAAGCTGCAACAAAACCTGGAAAAACAACTGGGTGCAGAGCTCAGGTAACACAAAAAGGCTGTTCGTTGAACAGCCTTTTTTATTTCAGGTTTTAATAGGTTTTATATGCTTCCTTATTTTGGTAACCTCTCAAAAATGGCATTTACGTAGGCCCTTAATTCTTCATCGAGGTTACCGGGTGTGATGACATCCTCGGCCCTTCCGCGCCACACGATTTCGTTGGTTCGGCGATTAATGAGGTCTATCACGATCGTACCTTCCTTATAAGGCACCTGTTGAACTGAGTTCCCCGCAATTCTTGGAACGGTAAAATAATTGTTGTACGCATAATTTCTGTAGTACGGCCCAACATAGAACCCTGGTCGGTAATAGCTGTAATTGGTGTACACAGGGTTGGCATTTACCGACATTTCTTCATCTAACATCAGGTGATAGTACACCAGGAGGTCAGGTTGATTGCGATCTAACCTGTAATTGAGATCGTCCATATTCTGGCGGATTTCATCAATAACAATTTCGTTTACCTGCGCATTGTCATAACTTGAAGTTTGTATGGTATCCTGGTTGGGCAAAAAGGCATAGCTTTCAAAACTGTCCAGGCTTTGAGCTGTTCTTTTGTTGGTGTCAACTTTTGGACCGCAGCCCACAAGGAGAATTGCGCTTAAAAGACTCAGGCTAAAAAAGTGTCGAAAAAATCTCATTTTTGAATGGTTTTAGGGTTGTTTTCTTTCAAGTTAGCCTATCTGTGGGGAATACATTAAAAGAAGTGCAGGTTTAAAATGATTTTAACCATCCCTTCTTAATTTTAACAATAGAATTACTTAACAGATAGCCAAAAAGGCTATTTTTTGCATCTTATGCTGTTATTCCCTATTTTTAGCCGCTAAAACGGAAAATAATGCTGCTAGAGAGAGTTAACCTTCAGAGGAAGATGGAGCTGCTTCGCCAAAAAGAGATGAAAGAACAGCAAATCCTAGAAGAAGTAAGGAAGATATTAACGAGAGAAGAAATTTCCGAAGAAGAGATTTTGCGAAGAATTTCTGAAGGCCATTCCGAAGATAATTTTGAGAATGAACTGGAATTTGACCTGCTGGAAACCAACAGGATCTTTCACGAAAACCAGATCAAAAAGATTTGTATTGACTTTAGGCTACGCTTTCTCGACACCCAATATTTTAAGGGAGAACTACCTGCTGAAGCCATTAAAGCGGTACAGGAAGCTGAAAAAAAGCACCAAACTTCTTTAAAAGGCTTTAAAATGCTTGCTCCCGCAAAATATTTCAGGCTAGAAAATGCCGATGACCCCATGCTTTTTGCACCTTTAGGCAACGGCTACTACTACCTGCTCCACAAATGGGGCACAGATATGCACCCGCTGAGAAAACTGATGATGTGGCCGCTTAAAAACCTTGAGAACCTGTTGATCTTTTGCTTCCTCGCCAGTTTTCTGCTCACCTTTGGCATTCGGGAAATTTTCTTCCCCCAGTTCAGGGAGAGCTCGCAGTTCCTCATCCTTTACATGTATTCGTTCAAATCTACCGTTGCGCTTATTTTTTTCTACGGAATAAGCCTCGGGAAAAACTTTAGTTCGGGCAACTGGAACAGCAAATTTTACAATGCCTGATCCCAAATGTTAAACTCAAATTAAATCCTCCTGAAGTCGTTCGCCTATTATTAAATTTATAGGAAAATATACCTTTATGAACGAAGAAGAACAACAAGAATATAAAAGAGTTTATACCGGGAGTGAAGTAAATGTACAGCACCTGCAAAACCTGCTTGAAGAGGAAGGCATAGCCACCCGGGTACGAAATGATTTTGACTCGGGCTTACGGGCCGGTTTTGGAGGTGGTTTGCCCGGTCAGGTTTTGCTCTTTGCCAAAACTAAAGATTATGAAAAGGCCCTGCGCATCACTAAAGAAACATTCCCAGATAGTGATTAATTAAATGACTGCTGCTCCCCGAAAAAATTATTTCAGTCTCGTTGTTGGTATTGCCTTTATAGGATATGGGGGCTACCGCATCTACACCTTCCTTACGGGTGCAGAGTACACCACCTTCAGGATCATCATTGCCATTGGCTTTATTGTGCTTGGGGGCTTTGACCTGTACAAATTCTTCTGGAAAGACAAAGAAGTCTGAAAAAATAAAAAAGCTGCCCAAAAAGCTTAACGTATTATCCTTCAAAGTTATTTCAGAAATAAATATTAAAGGAAGTAGTAAACTTTTTAGACAGCTTCTTGCTTATTCTATTATTTGGAATACATTTTCTCCCGCTGCTCCCTAATCTTAGGATCGCTCATGTATTCATCAAAAGTAAGGTAACGGTCTATAGCGCCGTTAGGAGTTAATTCAATTACCCTGTTTGCAACTGTTTGGGCAAATTCATGATCGTGAGTGGTGAACAGCACCGTACCCTTAAAGTTTTTAAGGGAGTTGTTGAAGGCCGTAATAGATTCCAGGTCGAGGTGGTTTGTGGGTTCATCGAGCATGAGCACGTTCGCCCTCATCATCATCATACGGCTTAACATACAGCGCACTTTTTCCCCACCAGAAAGTACCCGGGCAGTTTTAAGGGCTTCTTCGCCGCTAAAGATCATTTTACCAAGAAAACCGCGAATATACACCTCTTCCCTTTCCTCTTCTGTCTTAGCCCACTGGCGCAACCAGTCTACCAAAGTAAGGTCATTGTCAAAATACTCGGAGTTATCTAGCGGCAGGTAAGACTGGTTGGTAGTAATTCCCCAACCGAATTTACCCGAAACTGCTTTTTCCTTGTCATTAAGTATCTCGTAGAAAGCTGTAGTGGCTCGTGAATCTTTTGAATACACCACTACTTTATCTCCTTTCGCAAGATTAATATTTACATCTTTAAAAAGAGTTTCCCCTTCCAGCGAAGCTTCAAGGCCTTCAACATTTAGAATTTGATCCCCGGCTTCTCTTTCTCTTTCAAAAATAATCGCAGGATACCTTCGGCTTGAAGGCTTAATATCGTCAATATTAAGCTTTGCGATCATCTTTTTCCTGGAAGTAGCCTGTTTAGATTTGGCTACGTTTGCACTAAACCTGCGAATGAACTCCTCAAGTTCCTTTTTCTTTTCTTCAGCTTTCTTGTTCTGCTGAGAACGTTGACGTGCAGCCAGTTGTGAAGACTCATACCAGAAAGTATAGTTCCCGCTGTAATGGTTAATTTTTCCAAAGTCAATGTCGGATATATGGGTACAAACCGCATCCAGGAAGTGACGGTCGTGCGAAACCACTATCACCGTGTTATCGTAATTGGCCAGGAAGTTCTCCAGCCAGTTGATGGTCTCGTAATCAAGGTCGTTGGTAGGCTCATCCATGATCAACACATCAGGGTTCCCAAAAAGTGCCTGCGCCAAAAGAACCCTTACTTTAAGCTTATTGTCAAGATCGCTCATCAGGGTGTAGTGGCTATCTTCCTTGATGCCTAGGTTTGAAAGCAGGGCAGCAGCCTCACTATCGGCGTTCCATCCGTTCATTTCCTCAAATTCAACCTGCAGCACTCCTACTCTTTCGCCATCGGCATCGCTAAAATCTTCTTTGGCATAGATCTCATCCATCTCTTTTTTGATGTTATAGAGCGGTTTATTGCCCATGATCACCGTTTCCAGAACAGGAAATTCGTCATAGAGATTGTGGTTCTGCTCAAGTACAGACATCCTTTTCCCGGGTTCGAGATGCACATGCCCCGAAGTAGGTTCTGTCTTGCCGCTAAGAATATTTAAGAAAGTAGATTTCCCGGCACCGTTGGCACCAATAATTCCATAACAGTTCCCCTGGGTAAAGGTGGTGTTTACTTCATCAAACAACACTCTTTTCCCAAACTGTACAGATAAATTTGAAACTGATAACATATAGTCTTTTCTAAATTTTTGCAAAAGTAGGTATTTAAGCTTATCCCTTAAAAGATTAACTTTTATAATTCTCTATTTAACGAGGAGTTAACATACCTGTTGTCGCTCTGGGTCTACATTTGCTATCCGCTATTTGTCCCCCAGGAATTTTGAAAAAAAATAGTTTAAATATTTCCCGTTACGCCTTGCCAGCCCTGGCATTTATAGGCTTCAGTTTTTTTATTTCCGGTTGCCAGAATTTTAACCCAACAGTTTCTTATGCCTATGTGGGTGGCGAAATAGTGAACCCAACTATAGATCACGTCATTATAAAACATAAAGGATTTATTCTTGACACCATAAAACTGGACGAAAAGAACAGGTTTAGCTATAAAATTGAAAATGCCGAAGAAGGCCTGTATATCCTTCAGCATAAGCCCGAAGTTCAGAATATTTATATTTCTCCGGGAGACAGCCTGCTGCTTAGGGCTAACACAATGGCTTTTGATGAATCGCTCCACTTCAGCGGAAAAGGCAATGCGAAGAACAATTTTATGGCTGAAATGTTCCTGAAAGATGAAGGCAACTCTCAACTCCTGCTGAACTTTCACGAATACACCCCTCAGGTTTTTCTCGAAAAAGCCGATTCTATAAGGCAGGATCGAATTGCTTACCTGGCCGCAATTTCAGAAAAGAAAAATTTTTCAGACGAATTCAACCAACTGGCACGGGAGGTCATCAATTATGAGAATTACGACCTTCGGGAACGCTACACCTATCTGGTCAACAAGTATTACAAAGACTATTCCCGGCAATTCCCTTCCAATTTTCACGATTACAGGGAAGAGATTGATTTTAACTGTGTGAACATACAGTGCAGCCCCGGTTATAAAAGGCTACTGGAGAATTACCTTATCAACTACTCCCTGGCCTGGTGTGCCGACAGTGATTTAGACGGAGCCGACTGCTACAGCCTTACCGATGTTGCCAATGTAAAAGCCCGCCTTCGCAAAGCCGGTGAACTCATTAGAGTGCCAAAGATAAGGGAACAGTTACTGGAAAAAATTGCCGTAAGAGGTATCATCATGGCAGAAAACAAGGAAAATATAGCCTCGATTCTCGACGAACTGGAAGCTCTTAAATTCCCCGATAAAAATCTTGAAAAACTGAAAAACCTGGCCACGGTACAACTGGCTTATCTTCCCGGCACCTCACTGGCAGCAGTTCCCCTGCTCAATATGGAGGGAGAGCTCGTCTCTACAGATGATATTATAAGAAGGCCCACGGTGATATTTCTCTGGTCTGTTTATGATGAAAGTTACCAGAATGAACACCAGGTAATAGATCTATACCGAAAAAAATATCCCGAAGTAGATTTTATAGGAATCAACCTCGACCTTTCTGAAGAACCCGCCTGGAGAGTTGCCGTAAGGCAAAACGGCTACGACCCTGCCACCGAATTTCAGCTGGCGCCGGCCAGGATCAACAAAGAAGTTTTTCAATATTTCCTGAGTAAAATGTTATTTGTGAACGATGCTTCGGTAGTAGAAGTGGGCGACGTTTACCTTTCTTCCCCCGAATTTGAATCCAGGCTTCTGGAATTCCTGAATTAAAGTTATTCCGAAGAAAAAGGCCTCTGAAATGCCATTTTTTAGACCTTATTTTCACATCAGATGGCTTTTAACGAGAGTTTTTCAGGAACAGAAACTTAAAACCCCGGCCTCTTTCTTTCCAGATTAAAATTTGAGGATTCCCGAATATTTAAATTTAAAAGCCTTTCTTCCGAAGAAAAAAGGCTTTGAAAAATGTCATTTTTGGAAGTTTAGTTCCCCTTTTTGTGATCGGCCAGGAATTTCTCAAGACCAATATCGGTAAGCGGGTGGTTGAGCAGCCCGGTGATGGCCGAAAGTGGGCCTGTCATCACATCGGCACCAATTTTAGCACAGTCAATCACGTGCATGGTGTGCCTTACCGAAGCAGCGAGGATTTCAGTTTCAAAACCGTAGTTATCATAAATCTGGCGAATTTCCATGATAAGGTTCAAACCATCGGTTGAGATATCATCAAGTCTCCCGATAAAAGGCGAAACGTAAGTTGCCCCGGCTTTGGCTGCCAAAAGCGCCTGGCCTGCCGAAAATACCAGAGTACAGTTTGTTTTGATGCCTTTATCGCTAAAGTATTTAATAGCTTTAATACCGTCTTTGATCATAGGCACTTTTACAATGATCTGCTCGTGTAAAGCGGCCAGCTCCTCGCCTTCCTTTACTATATTTTCAAAATCGGTAGCGATCACTTCGGCGCTAACATCCCCGGTAGTGATCTCGCAAATTTTCTTGTAGTGGGCAATGATGTTGTTTTTGCCGGTGATGCCTTCCTTCGCCATTAGAGAAGGGTTGGTGGTCACTCCGTCAAGAACCCCAAGGTCCTGGGCTTCCCCTATCTGGTCAAGGTTCGCGGTGTCAATAAAAAATTTCATAGTGTGTTGTTATAAATGATTAAATACTGCTGAAAAATGCCATTTTTCAACCTCCTGCAAAACTACAATTTATAATGCTTTAAGAGTAGGCGCTCATAAATTTTATCGGGGAGAATGCGTTTGAGAGCAATAGAGAACTTTTGCAGCGGCTCCCCTACTTTATAATGGATTTTGGGATTTTTTTCCTGAAGTATCGCATAGATCGCTTTAGCCATCATTTGTGGGTCTTTCCCGTGGTCTACATGCTCATTCATAATCTTTAGGGTCTCCCCATACGGCTTTTCATAAGGGGAACCTTTTATAACCGGCGCATGATACCTCCCTACCGCAATATTAGTAGCAAAATCTCCGGGGGCAATATTGGTCATTTTGATATTTGAATCCTTCAGCTCCATTCTAAAAGCTTCGGTAGTGATCTCCAGCGCTCCTTTTGAAGCCGAATATATTCCGCGGTAAGGCAGGCCCATATAACCTGCGATGGAAGTCACATTTATAATGAGTCCCGAGTTGTTTTCCCGCATATGAGGTAAGACGGCTTTAATGACATTGATAGGCCCAAAAAGGTTGGTATTAAAGGCCTTTTTGATCTCCTCATCGGGCGTTTCTTCAATAGGGCCGGTAATTCCCACGCCTGCATTATTAATAAGGACATCAATTTTTCCTGCGGAAGCAATCACCTCTGCAACGGCAGCAGTAATGGTTTCAGGTCTGGTAACATCCAACGCGACCAGAGGAAATGCAGAATCTCGCCCCGACGGATTGCGGCTGGTTCCAAAAACGGTATAGTTCTTTGATTGAAGAAAATTGGCAATGGCTTTTCCAATTCCTGAAGATGCCCCTGTTACAAGCACCACTTTTGAAGTTGTTTCTGTCATGCTGCAAAGATGCGATAAATCGTGACTATTGGAAACAAAAAATGGCAAGCTACCCACATCACACCGCTACGACCGCTTACCCTTGCTGCGTTCCCGCCCTGGGGGATTCAGCAGGAGCTGGTTGTGTGGGACTTGCCGGGGCAAAT
>Ga0098069_100081_pt1 | contig 57921 bp, 46 predicted proteins | sample 27_taG_FD_92584 | JGI IMG/M metagenome (GOLD analysis project Ga0098069, IMG submission 92584) | Marine viral communities from Cariaco Basin, Caribbean Sea - 27_WHOI_OMZ | ecosystem: Environmental > Aquatic > Marine > Oceanic | place: Caribbean Sea: Cariaco Basin | collected 2014-11-09
GGGGTGACTCCATCAGCGACACCCCGGCACACAATTCCACCGCTTCGGCTGCTCCCTTCCGGGCCTGACCGGGTTCACGGTTTCATGTTGCGGAGGCACCAATGGAGCCACCATAACGGCGTTTCAGGACAATTCCCTGAAAGCGGCGCGCATATTAGCAAAAGGGTTTGCACACTACAATGACAAATCCGCACGCCGCCGGCATCGGCCCTATAAAGGCAGCGGCACCTCATCCTGACGGAACCAGCAGGCCAGGCTGTAACGGGTGCGGTTTGCCGGCAACACCTCGTGAGGAATTTCTTCGCTCATGAACAACGCCATGCGCCCCGCCTCGGGCAACACGGTTCCGCACACCTCATAGTCGTTGTCGCGATTGAACACCTGAAGGGCTCCACCGTCCGCTGCCTGCCACTCTTCGTTAAGGTAAAGCACGAGACTCACCACCCGGGAGGCCCTGCCCTTAAAACTGTCCAGGTGCTGCCTGTAGAAGTCGCCGGAGTGGTAGGTAGCGTAATGGGTCTCGAACCGTTTCAGGCCCAGAAACAGCCTCTGGTTCAAACCCTGGCGAATCATCTCGAAGAATTCGAACAATGCCGCCTGAGGCGCAGTAACACCTTGCAACCAGGCGATCTTGTCACGGCGTACCGAACGGTCACGCACCAGATCATTGCCGCGGCCAATGCCGGCCTTTTTCATGGCATCGGTACGATCCAGTATCTGCACTTCCTGTTTCAATGCGGCCAACAGGTTGGTTCCAAGCCATGACCGCGCGTCAACCGACATCCAGCCGTGCTCGCTCAGCCCCGAAGCCAGCTCATCCAGCCACTCCTCAGACAAGGCCTCACGTTGATCCGGCGCAAGGCCCATCAGCTGGACATCACTACCTGCCACCGCATCCTCGGCGCTATGCAAAGGGGTGATAAGGGGATCGTGGATCGGGATGATTACCGGCGTTTCCATCGGCGGGCCTCGTGCGAAATTTGAGCGTATTTTAGGCGCAATTCTCGCCGGAGCGGCAGTTTTAATTTACTCTCTGTGTAGGCAAATACACTTAACCGGTTTCACTCAGTAGATACCCATTAGCAGATAATCATGTCAGAAAGCAGTAACAGGCCACCGCTCTCACTGTCTCCGGGCCAATGGTCCTTCACGCGCTGGAAAACGATCGGGCAACTGGAAGCTCTTGAGGTACACCACCCTTTGTTCCAGGCCACCCTGTTTTTACAGGGCGCCCACCTGGCAAGCTTCCAGCCCCAGGACGAATCTGACTGGCTGTGGATGAGCCCAACCGCCCGATACGAACCGGGCCACGCTATACGAGGTGGCATTCCGGTCTGCTGGCCCTGGTTCGGCGATCCGGCCCGCAACGCGCCGGAAGTTCGCAAGCGTATCCACACCGACAAAGCCCACGGTTTTGCCCGCACCGCACTGTGGAAACTGGAGGATGTTCGGGAGAACGCCCACGAAGTAGAAATCAGTCTGTCCCTGGATGCCAATGAGGATTTCAGTGATGTCTGGGTTGGCCATGCGCTCGCCCTGCTCACTTTCAGCTTTTCCATCCGGGGCTGCCAGCTGGCGCTGACCACCACGAACCTGGGGAACGATCCCCTGGCCTTTACCCAGGCGCTGCATACCTATTTGCCCACCAGCGACATCACCCGCACTCGAGTACTGGGCCTTGGAAACAGCCAGTACATCGACACCCTGGATAACTGGGAATACCGCAACCAGGAGGGGCCGGTGTACTTCGAGGGCGAAACTGACCGGATTTACGAGAGCGGCGAAACCCTGACCATCGTGGCACCCCGAAGCGGTCGCAAACTCTCTGCCGTAGGCAGCGACTCGACTGTCGTCTGGAACCCGGGCCCGGCGAAAGCAGCCAGGCTGTCGGATTTTCCGGATACGGCCTGGCAGTCCATGGTGTGCGTCGAAACCGCCAATGCCGCCAGCGATTACCGGGTGCTAAATAATGGGCAAAGCCACACATTAGGCGTATTCATTGGAAGGAAATCATGAGCCTGGCATCGTTTCTCAAAACCCGACTGGTTCCCGCGGAACTGGAGGAGCATATCAACCGCATCCGCAAACCCATCGGGAGCCTGGGCTACGACCCCTGGGGCTACAACAACGAAGCCATGAAATACGGGCTTTCGCTCACCAAACAGATTTACGAAAAGTACTTCCGGGTACAAGCGCACGGGGTGGAAAACATTCCCGCCGAGGGGCCGGTGCTGATTATCGCAAACCACAGCGGGCAGCTGCCCATCGACGGCCTGCTGATTGGCTATGCCCTCGCCTCCCGGGAAAAAGATGCCCGTATTCCAAGGGCGATGATTGAACGTTTTTTTCCGACCGTGCCCTGGTTGGGCAACCTGCTGAATGAAGTGGGCGCCGTACTCGGCGACCCGGTCAACTGCGCAAAAATGCTCGCCAACAATGAAGCCGTCATTGTGTTCCCAGAGGGCATTCGCGGTTCCGGAAAACTCTACCACGACCGCTACCAGCTCAAACGTTTTGGCAACGGCTTCATGCACCTGGCCATGAAGTACAAGGCGCCGATCGTGCCCGTAGGCGTGGTCGGCTGCGAGGAAACCATCCCGGCCATCGCCAACATCAAGCCCCTGGCAAAGGCCCTGGGCATTCCCTACGCCCCGGTCGCCATGCCCGTGGTACTGCCGGCAAAGGTACACCTGAACTTCGGAGCCCCGATGTACTTCGACGATCTGGAAATCCCGGAAGAACAGGTCACCGAACGGGTTGAGAAGGTCAAGGCGGAAATCAGCCGGCTGATCGACAAGGGACTGAGCGAAAGGAAAAGGCTTTTCTGATGACCGAACAACGCAGACCGCACATTCTGATTACCGGCGCCGCCGGCGCCCTCGCGCAACAGGTCATCGAACAACTCCGGGATACCTGCGACCTGGTCGCCGTGGATTTCCGGGAACAGGTCTACCTGGGCGACGACATCCCAAGCTACTGCATCGATTTCAACAAGCGGGTGTTCGAAGATCTGTTCCGGCGCTACCAGTTTGATGGCGTGATCCACATGGGCCGGATCATGTCCAGCCAGCTGACCCGCATGCGGCGCTATAACGCCAATGTGCTGGGCACCCAGAAACTGCTGGATCTGAGCCACAAATACGGCATCAAGCGGGTGGTAGTGCTCTCCACGTTCCACGTATACGGAGCCGTGGCCTACAACCCCGCACTCATTGACGAAGCTGCACCGCTCAAGAGCGCCGGACTCAGTGCCGACCTGATTGACTCCGTGGAACTGGAGAACCTGGCGAACATTTACCTGTGGCGCTACCCGGAGCTGAACATCACCATTCTGCGCCCCTGCAATATCGTGGGCCCGGGCGTGCGCAACACCATCAGTACCCTGCTGGCCAGCGAACGCGCTCCGGTGCTGGCGGGCTTTTCGCCGATGATGCAGTTCATTCATATCGATGACATGGCCGACGCAATTGTTCTGGCGTATAAAAAACCGACACGTGGCGTGTTCAACGTCGCGCCGCAGGACTGGGTGGCTTACCAGCACGCACTAAAGCTCTGTGGTTGCAAGCGAATCCAGGTGCCTTCCATTCCGCCGATGGTTCCGAAGATGATACTCGGCACCTTGAAACTGAAGAGCTTTCCGTCCTATCTGATGGCGTTCTTCAAGTATCCGGTGGTGATTGATGGCAGGGCGTTTGTTAATGAGTTCGGATTTGAGCCGAAGCGGCCGCTAAAGGAGATTTTCCGGTTTTATCGGGAGAACAAGAGGCCGGTTTAGTCCCGGATAGCAAGAAGCCCCGCTATTGGAGTGCGGGGCTTCTGATACAAGGTTTAAGAAGCTGACACTATCAGTCCTTTGAGCGCTTGGATGCCTTTCTCAAAACAAGGCCGCAGATGCCAAGGGCCAAAAGCGCCAGAGTACCCGGCTCAGGAACTTTTACCGGAGGCGCGGGCGAGAACACGAGCAAATCCTGAGAGAGCTTGTTCCCGTCGGCATCTGAATCCGATTCTAAGACAAACAAATTAAATCCACTTACAATATCGCCCAGCCCAGTAAACCATCCGTTAGCAGCTTCCTTTGCGTCAGTGAAATCAGTTGATGTAAAGGAACCATCGCTCAAGCTTAATTGGTCGGTGTTCTCATTGATTATTTCCCAAAGCGCCAATTGAAACGCTGCAGAAGTTCGGGAATCCTTAACTTCGTCGCCACCAAACCCCGTGTAGAGGCTACTCATAAGATTAACCTTACGGGAATTCTGGAAGTAATCGGTCGCACTTAGCAATGAATAACTTACGTTATTGTATTGATCCAAAGGGGTATCAATGTCGACACAGAACGCATCGAGCACGTCATTCGAAGAAAGAGGGAACGGTGTGTCACCCTGAATATTGTTTACAGAGAAACGAAACATACCAGCAGCAACCCGACTCTGATTGGTACCGTCGCTTGTTTCATTGGTGATAGTTCCCGTCCTGTAGCCTTCAGGAAATTTGTTGCCATCGGCACCAAACTTAAGGTCCATCGTTGCAATAGGACCCGCGCTCGCGAAAGAGGCCGCAACCGAAAAAATCAGACCCGCAGACCAAGCTTTTACTGTTTTCCCGTAGTTCATAACTGCTTCCCTTTCTGGATACGACTATAAACAACTAATCCGACCACCTCCCACCTAGCAGAGAACGGACCAGGACAATAGAAAGATTGGTTATTCAATTAGTTAGAAAGAGGAACTACAAGAGAGCACACGTCCAGGCGCCGCATATGTAAAAGATACCGACACTACTGGAAATAAGTGTTCAATTTTCGTTACAGTCTGTTTGCTTGATCACCCTCAATAATCCGACCAATATGGAAGCGGGTTAACCAAGGGAAACACACGATGTTCAAGGATTTGGGCGTTATAAGCCACGGAGCAGCAGCAATCTGCTTTCTGCTGCTGGCAATTATAGTTGGCACTCGCTATTTGCGGCGAAACGTCGACCGCGCGCTCCTTCTTGCGGCCATTATTTCTTTCCTATGGGCCTCGGCGCTTGTCACACAAAGCCTTTTTGGTCAGCCAGACTTTCTGATCCGTTACCTCCTTGAGCTTCTCAGGGATGCTTCCTGGTTACTGCTGCTCTTCGCAATCCTCAGAGATTCCTTTAAATCATCGGGTCTCAATGCCCGCGTACGCACCATGATGGCGCTGGGTGGTGGCGTTCTGATTGCCGGTTTGATAGTGGTTGGCGTACTGGAGTATTTTCTCGCGCTGGAACTGCTCAGCGGCAAAGCAAAGGTTCTTGGCCAGATCGGTCTCGCGCTACTTGGGCTCTCTGTTGTTGAGCAGATCTGGCGAAACTCCACCGGCCTGGGCCGCTCCAGCATGAAGTACTTGTGCATCGGCGTAATCACCATCTTTGCGTTCGATTTTTTCATGTACACCGATGCGCTGCTCTTTGGCCATATTTCGGACTCATTCTGGAACGCCCGTGGCTTTATAAATGCTGCCATGGTGCCCCTGTTTGCCGTAAACGTTATCAACACCCGCAAACAGCCAATCGAGTTCCAGCTTTCCCGAACGGCAGTATTTCATGCCAGCACCCTTGTCTTTGCTGGCGGTTATCTGCTTTTCCTCGCAATGGGCGGTTATTACGTTCGGGCACTGGGTGGCAACTGGGGCGAAGCGCTTCAAGTTCTCTTCCTGACCATATCGCTTGTCTTCCTCGCCACATTGCTGCTCTCAAGGCGAATCAGAGCGAGACTCATGGTTCTGATCAGCCAGAACTTTTTTGATTACAAGTACGACTACCGGGAAGAATGGCTGAAGATGACCCGGGAGCTGGCCAATCTGAGCAACGACCCTCCGCTCCCGGAGCGGGTAATCCGAATTCTTGCGGGACTGGTTGAAAGCAACGGCGGCGCGATGTGGCTGAAAGGCGAGAGGGATGCCTATGTCCTAAAGGCTGCCGTCAACCTGTCCACACCAAAGCACACGATTATCGACCATGATGCAGAGCTGGTGCGTTTCTTCTCAGACCGGGAGTGGATTGTTGACCTGCATGAGTACGGAGTGGACCCGGTCAGCTACAATCTGCTTGAAATACCAGATGCCATTACAAAAACCCCGGACGCCTGGCTCATTATCCCGCTTTACCTGGGCAACGATTTGTACGGCATGGCAGTAGTAGGCAACCCATACGCCAGAGTTGAGCTTAACTGGGAAAACTTCGACCTCATCAAAGTCGTTGCCCGGCAAACCTGTAACCTTCTCGCCCAGGCTGACGCCCAAAACCGGCTATCGCGTGCAATGCAATTTGAAGCCGTAAGCAAAGCCTCTGCCTTTATGGTGCACGACCTAAAAACCGTGATTGCGCAGCTCTCGCTTCTTGTGAAAAATGCCCCGAAGCACAGAAATAATCCGGCTTTCATCGACGACATGATCAACACCACAGACCATGCTGTTCGCAAAATGTCCAGTCTGGTCGACCATATACGGAGACCCGGCAAGGATGAGGAAGATCAGCGTCAATTGCTCAACCTGACTACCCTCGTGCAGGACCTCGTTGAGCATCACCGACATCAAAGGCCTTCCCCCCACCTGGAAGGCAATGTCCGCGATGCCATGATTAAAGCGGATGCAGAACAGCTTCGAAGCGTACTCGGCCACCTGGTCCAGAATGCACAGGACGCCACATCGAGCGATGGCGAAATATCGATCACGTTGAAAATCGCCAAAGGCAATGTGGTGCTCTTCATTCAGGACACGGGAACAGGAATGACCAAAGAATTCATTTCCAGCCAGCTGTTCAAACCGTTTGAGAGCACAAAGGGCCTAACGGGTATGGGTATTGGCGCCTACCAGGCACGAGAATATATCCGGAAGATCGGAGGCAACATTGATGTAACCAGTGAGCCAGGTCTTGGCTCCTGTTTCTCGGTGAGAATCCCTTTGGCCACTGAAAAGCCCAAAGTGGAAGACCTTAGAGACCTACGGCCGGTTTCTGTTCCAGAAGACCCGCTGCAAAGCGCCAATTAAATGCCGGCGTGGAGCTGAATTTCAAATCGACATTGCAAAGTGTCAATGTTCGGTTGAGAATCGGGTTGGTGGACGTATCACTACAAAGGACTTGTTGCTGTTGTGACCAGACGACTATTAATCGTAGAAGATGATCCAGGCCTCCAGAGCCAGATGCGGTGGTGTTTTAGTGAAGACCTCGATGTATCCGTAGCGTCGGATAGAGAGTCTGCCTTGACGTGCCTGCGGAGAGAAGAGCCGGAGGTGGTAACACTTGATCTTGGCCTGCCTCCAGATCCCGGGGGAGCTACTGAAGGGTTCAGCCTCCTTGAAGACATTCTTCAGTTGGCGCCCATGACAAAGGTGATCGTAGTCACCGGCCGTGAAGACAAAGAGAACGCAGTGAAAGCCGTTGGCATGGGCGCTTCGGATTTTTACCAGAAACCGCTCGACGCAGATATACTCACCTTTGTGGTTAACCGGGCCTTCCGGCTTGCCGAGCTTGAAAAAGAGAACAGAGAGCTCGGAATGCAAGGTAATGGCGCCAATATCAAGGGTATTGTCGCCTCCAGCCCACAAATGCTGTCGATCTGCCGCACGCTGGAAAAAGTAGCACCTACCGATGTGACTACCTTGATCTCAGGCGAAACGGGCACCGGCAAAGAACTGCTCGCACGTGCTCTTCACGATCTAAGCCACCGCCGAGAAAAACCCTTCGCCGCCATTAACTGCGCGGCAATCCCTGAAAACCTGCTTGAAAGCGAGCTCTTCGGCTTCGAGAAAGGGGCTTTCACAGGAGCAACTCAATCCAAAAAAGGGAAAATTGAAAGCGCAAACGGCGGAACCCTCTTTCTGGACGAAATTGGCGACATGCCCATGGCGCTGCAAGCGAAGCTTCTCCGATTTCTGCAGGAAAGGGTCGTTGATCGCGTTGGCTCGGTGAACCCTGTTCCAGTGGACGTTCGCGTTGTATGTGCGACCCACCGTGATGTAAGGCAACTGATTGACAGCGGAGAATTTCGGGAAGACCTTTACTACAGAATCAGCGAAATCACGCTGGATGTGCCCGCCGTGAGGGACCGCGAAGGTGATGCCCTAGTTATTGCCCAATCATTGCTCAAATCGCTGGGCAAGCAGATGGACCGCCCAAATCTGTCCTTCAGCGAAGATGCCGTTGCTGCCATCAGCAATTACCCGTGGCCCGGCAACGTCCGAGAAATGATCAATAAGGTTAAGCGGGCTACAATTATGGCCGAAGGCAAACGGGTAACAGCTGAAGATCTGGAGCTCGCAACAGGAGGTGCGTGCCCCGAAAAACAGCTGAACCTTCGCCAGGTTCGCGAAAATGCGGAGCGAGCCGCAATTGTTCAGGCCTTACAGGCATGCAACTTCAACATGGCTAGAGCATCCAGACTTCTGGGGGTTACCAGACCTACACTTTATAATCTAACCGATAAATACCGAATCGAAACCTCAACTGAGTCGTCAAGCACCTGATAAAACAAGGGAATCAAAAATAACCGGAAGGAAAAGGAAATAGGGCTATGAAATCAGCTTTCAGTATCCGAACAACCCTACTGACAACTGTATTGTCCCTCGTGCTGGTTGGATGCAGTGGCGACAGCGAAGAAATGAGCCAGGAAGAAATTCAGTACCTGAGCCATGTTGACCAAGCACGCTTTTTCCAGCAGCAGGGCGAACTTAAAGCCAGCACATTGGAGGCGAGAAACGCCATCGATCTTCAGCCTGGTCGTCTTGCGCCCTATCTGGTGATAATCGACAACCTATTGAAAGCAGGTGACGCTCGAAGCGCGGAGCGCCAACTCGACCAATTGTTGGAAAATGAAGATCTGACGATTGACGATCAGAACCAGGCTCAGATCGGCCTCATTAAAGCAAGGGCCAATCTCATGCAACAGAATTACAACGAGGCTCTCGAAGCGCTGGCCGCAATCACCAACCCGGACCGAGCCCAGGATATGGAATCTCGGATCCTGAGGGGCGACATCCACTTAGCCGCAGGCAACCGAGACGCGGCAAAAGCCGCTTATGAGAACGCGCTGGAACTGGATTCGAACTCTGCTCTGCCCTTCGTCGGCCTGTCGAGAGTGGCGTATTCGGCAGAGAACCGCGACCAGGCTCGGGAATACATCCAAAAGGCTGAAGAAGTTGATCCCCAGAACGAAGAACTCTGGCTATGGAAGGGTCGTCTCGCCCACGCAGAGAATCGATGGGCTGAGGCGGAGCAAGCCTATATCAATGCTCTTGAAACCATCGGCCAGTACGACGTAATGACCTTTCAGAAATACGAAACCATGTCTGCCTTGATCGATGTGTTGCGTCAGCAAGGTAAATCGGCGGAAGCTTTCGTCTATGAGGAAATCCTCGCCAAATCCGCTCCAGGTACCATCCGCAGCAACCTCGTTGCCGCCCAGGAGGCCTTTAACGAGGGCGATCTGAGTTCTGCAGCCAGATACCTCGAAGAGGTTCTGACCCAATCACCGGGCAACGAAACAGCGGCAACATTGCTAGGCATAATACGGTTTCGCCAAGGGCGCGCCGAGGATGCCGAGAAACTGCTCGCCCCAGTTGTTGAAATGAACGAATCAATCGAGGCAACACGGCTGTTGGCGGCGGCCCGACTGCAGCAAAGGGATGTAGAGGGTGCCAGAGAACTATTCTCCGATATTGATGAAAATGAAGCCGACCCATCTACACTTGCACTGGTAGGCATAGCTTCTCTGGCCGGCGGTGACACTGAAACCGGCGAGCGGCTGATTGAAAAGTCTCTGGAACTCAACGAGGAGAACAATCAGTTAAGACTGCGCTACGCAAATTACCATATCAGCCAGGGTAATACCGACAAAGCCATCATCCTGGCACGTGAGGCAATCTCCCTGGACCCGGAAGGCAACGCCGGCAGACAAATGCTCATTCGTGCCCACATTGCCGCTGATGAGCTGGGCAATGCGACCGAGGTCGCCGAAGATTGGGTTGAGGAAATGCCCTCAAATGAACAGGCGCTACTCGTCAGAGGCAACGTTGCGCTTCAGGCAAATAAACCAGAACAAGCCGAACAATACTTCCAAAGAGCACGCAAAGCGGAACCGGAGAGCCCGACCGCACTTGTTGCGCTTGGTCGCCTTGAGCAGACCCGGGGAAACACTGAAGCGGCCCAAGCTTACTTCGTTGAAGCTGTACAACTCGCCCCGGACAATCGCCAGGCACTGCAAGGCCTCACCTCAGTGATGCCAAGAGAGGAAGTGACGTCTTTGATGGCAGAGATACGGGAAGCACAGCCCGAAGCGATAGGCCCGAGACTTGTGTTGCTGGAATCTGCTCTCATCAATGGCGATCGTACTCTCGCCGACGAGCTCACGGGCGGACTTATAGAACGAGAAGAACCCGACACGCCTGCGCCCGCCGAACAGATTGTTTCAACTATCTATAGCGGCACCGCAACCCAGCTTGCACGACGCGGTCAAACTGAACAGGCATCAGATATCCTGAAAAGGGGGCGAATACTTTTTCCAGAGAACGAGAATATTGGCCTGCAAGCAGCAACGCTTGAGTTTGCCCAGGGCAACGCGACAGCTGCTCGCAGTATATTAAGCGATGTTAAACAGGCAAGTCCGGACTCCCCAGCCCCTTTCCTGGTTGAGGCGAGATATCTCGAGCGTAATGATCAGCCTGCCGAGGCAGCCGAACTCTATCAACTGGCACTTGAGAAAGATCCGGACAACCCGGGACTAATGATGTCCCTGGCGTCAGCCCATCAGAGTGCAAATCAACAGAGAGAGGCCGAGGAACTCTACAGACAGATCATAAGTATACAGCCCAATAATGCGGCTGCACTTAACAATCTGGCCTGGATGTACCAGGAACAAGGCAATCCAGAGGCAATGGAACTCGGTCGCAAAGCCTACGAGCTGGCCCCCCAAAACGCCGCTATTGCTGATACATATGGCTGGATCCTTTTCAACGCTGGCAAGCTGCAGGAAAGCCTCCCGGTACTGGAAAAAGCCCATCAGCTGCAGCCAGAATCTAAGGATATCGCCTTGCATCTAGTTGAGGCCTATAAGGCTACCGGGCAGGATGGAAAGGCCAAGGCGTTGCTGGATAAGATGTGAACCAAACCGGAGCGGAGGAGGGAATTCCTCCGTTCCAGGTGAGCTTGTCGAGCTCCACAATTCCCCGAGGCAATAACAATTCCTTTAAAATAAACAAACGTTCCATTCCTACGCTGGACGCTTGTGGCCAAATCCGTCGATACTAAAAAGGACATTTCCAGTTCCGTAAGGAAAGGACTATGGCCATTGGACGGGTTCTTGGCGTTGTAAGTGTCTTATTTCTGGTTTCAGGGTGTCAGACTTGGCGCTATCAAGATGTCGAATCCCTGCCACCCACCGCTGCATCACTTCAGACAAGCCAGCAAGGTGTTGTCTACGCCCTTTTCTGGGATGATGTAGCCGGCACTGACCTCGATTCGCTAACCTCATTGGCTACCTACCCGGAAAGCCCGGACTCCATGCTCGAGTTAAGCGAGCTGCGAGGCCCTATCAGTCGCACTGATAACTACGGCACACTGGTGCGCGGCTACATCATTCCGCCGGAATCTGGTCAGTACCAATTCTTTGTGAGCGGCGACGATGAAACTCGATTCTCTCTGAGCACCTCGGAAAATATCGACACTACCGCGGTCATCGCATCCGTTCCCGGATACACCTCGGAAGGGAGTTATACCAAGTACTCCTCACAGAGATCGAGCCAACAAGAGCTCTACAAGGGAGAACGCTATTACTTCGAAATCCTTCACAAAGAGGGCGGCGGCGGCGACCACTTCAGTGTGGCCTGGGAAGGTCCCGGCCTGACCAGGCAAATAATCGACGGTCAATACCTGGCCTCCTTTAGCCAATCAATTTATCCGGATACACCCGAGATCAAAACCGCCTATTCACTAGGCTATCGAGTGGGCTTCTTGGACGGCCGTGAAGCTCTGACCTTTAATCCGGATTACCCACCGCTGGACGCCGATCAGGATGGCCTCTATGACAACTGGGAGATCATTCACGGACTTTCACCAAGTGATGCCAAGGACGCCACATCGGATCCGGATAATGACCTGCTCTCTGCAGCCGACGAATTTTTGATGGGAACAAGTGAAAACAGCCCCGATACCGATGGAGACGGCATCCCTGACGGGGTTGAGTTCGCTTATGGGCTCGACCCTCGCGTTCCTGGTGACGCAAGCCTGGACAGTGATGGAGATGGATATTCCAACCTTGAGGAGTATCAAGCCGGCACAGCCATAGACGACGCTGAAGATACGCATTTCCGAGAGCCCGTGTACCTTGCCGGCTTTGGCGGCCAGTATTTTAATGGCACCAGCTTTGATGAATTCGTCCTTGTCAGGAATGATCAGGCGATAGATTTCGTATGGGGCCAGGAAGCACCTACCACGGCAGTTCTGGCCGATACCTTCAGCGTACGATGGAGCGGGCTCTTCAAAGCACCCCATGCCGAAGGTTCGCGGAGCTATCAATTCACTACCCGGACAGATGATGGGGTCAGGCTCTCAATTGGTGGAGCGTTGGTAATCGATCGTTGGAAAGACCAAGGGCCAACCAGTTACAGCCACACTCTTTCATTTGATTCAGGCCAAGCGGCTACCGTATTGTTGGAATACTACGAGAATCGCGGGGGAGCCGTTGCACAGCTGACCATCACCGATCTCAGTACTGGGGAGGTGGTCCCGCAGGAAAGTGTCACAAGGGTACCGGCTCCTTCTGATATTAATGATCTAGACACGGACAAAGACGGAATTCCGGACAGTTGGGAGCTCCAGCATGGTCTCAATCCCTGGAGTGATGATGGCGCAAGCGTTCACAACGGAGCAGGAATCACAAGTCTTGAGGCCTACAATTCCGGCCTCTCCCCCTGGACCCTCGAGCCTGTCCCTACCGGTGCAGATGTCCCCGATGGAACCTCCGACAACGATACTACGTTGGACACAACGGGCGGTGTCAGCCTCTCCTGGACGGCTCCCTCAACTCGAGTAGACGGCTCCTCGATTGCCCTGAGTGAAATCGACTATTATGAAATCCGCTATGGGCAGGCCCCAGACAACCTGGGGCAGACAGTGCGTGTTCCCGGCGACCTCGATTCTTACCGCTTTACGGATCTGGCGCCAGGTAGCTGGTATTTTTCAATACGGGTGGTGGATGACCGAGGGCTCGCCAGTGCCCTATCTAATGTTGTCGAGGCGAAGGTTCCCTGAAGAAGGCTCAGCCCTCACTCTGGATCCGGTCGATAAGATGGAAAACTTGGGGAGAAAGACGTCTGGTAAGTTCCGCTATCTTGGCCTCGCCTGAGCAGTCGTTACAGGACAAGGCAAAGACAATCAGCGAGGCATCACTACGATCATTCAGCAACCCTTTGATCTGGGCAAGTTTCGCTTGCAACTCATCGGTCTCCCAGGCTCCTTCAACGTAGTAACTGAAAGCGATAAACAGTCGCTGCCCAGTAACGCGATGTCTCAGAAGGGCTCCTTTGAACTTAGGGGCTCCCTCCACCGGAACATCAAAAAACCTTTCCAGAATCCATTCGCTGTTATCATAGAGCCGATTGCCGTATTGGATGAGTTCAGCCGTCGGGCGCTGGAAATCGTAACTGTACACAGCTACTAACATCTTTTCCGGCATCTGCCCCTCCGAGCCTTCAACTAGACCGCGATCGAAGAAAGTCTGCTCGTAAGCTCTGTCCGGATTCTTAATGGTTGGTCGCCAGCCCTCAAGAGACGACTGGAACACCGGTGAATACTGCTCACGTGGAACCTCAAGCGGCAGGGGGGCAACTTTGTCGGCCACTGGCTTCCGTGAATCCGGAAGCGCAAACAGCATAAGAGCTGCCAGACCCACGGTGCTCGCCAGGGCAAGGGAAGGCCGCCCCTCCCGCTCCTGCGCTGCCCTCACATCTTTAGACCGAATGTTGTCAGAAGACTCCAAGCGAGAAGTCTCGAGCTTACGAGCGATAAAAAACAGAGGCACCAGCGTGCCAGCAAATACCCACCAGCCAAACGTGTCATGATCCGCGATCAGGCTGCTCTGCATGTTGGTCTCGTGCCCCATGTATATAATCACGAAAACCCGAATCCAGTTTGCCAGCAGAGCGAATAGAATCCCGCAAAAATAGAGCAGCAGGCGAGTGCGAGCTCTTGTGAAGTTCAGGTGTCCGTATAGGACCGCCAGTAACTGCCCTACGAGCAGGTAACGCAGCCCCGAACAACCGTGAGCCACCTCAAACACCCCCACCCCAATCAGATAAACGAAAACGCCATCAACACGGAACTCAATGCCGAAAAGCCCTAGCAGTAAACGGTTGATTTCAACAGTAATGAGTTGGAGTGGCCATGAGAGAAAGTCCCAGACCGGTACCGCAAAAAAAAGGATACCGACGGGGATTATGAAAGGCTTTACCTGCCGCCACCCCAAAAACACGGCTAGCAGTCCCAGCAAGAGGGGAACAACAGTCAATTCCTGAAGGGCCTGAATTCGCAAAAGGTGGCCCACGCCATAAGCCATTAATGCGGCAAAAAAAGGCACCAGCCAAAATGGGTAGAAGCCAGTCCTTGGCTTGAACCTTCGCCATGACTGAACAACCAGCCCCAACGCGACCGCCAGCAACAGAAAACCGTGGGAGTAGGACTCGTCAAGCTTCATCCAGCGCTGGACGATTCCCGATACAGTGGGTAGGAGCACGACCAGAAGGGCAGCATAAGCCGCCAGAACAACTAGAACCGCTTGAGCGGAAAACTGTGAACGTTGGCTTTCCATGCAAAAATTTCCCATTAGCTTTAAGAGCTGGCGCCGCCACTTAATACCAGAGCTACTGCACGATCTTAGCACGTGAAATGAGGATCGCGGAACGTGGATATAAGCTCAAATCAGCGTTAGCGCTTACTAGACACGTTGCTCCCGCGTTATGCCCGAACGGGCTGCTTACTACAGACGAAAAGCACGGTTGATCGTTCTGCGCAAACCGGGGGGAAGTCGCTCCTGTTGTCGGTAGAGAAGCTGTAAATAGGGGCTGCGAACAACCTCGGCGGTTACAAACTGGTTTATACAACCGCCAAAATGCCGCTTGTAATTGGCATGCTTTCCCCGGCCAGCGAGCAGATCATAACGCCTGCAACTGTCCATGCCGAACGCCTGTTCAATGGCAAATCCGAGGTGGAGCCGTCCAAGGGAGACCTTGCTGTCCAGATCTTCCTGAAAACCCGACTGAAGATTGTATCTAACACCGCCCGCTATCACGTCGTATAGCACTGAGACTCGCTGGCCATCAACCGTCAGTACAGTACATGCGGCATGCATTTCGGGCGACAGACGCTTTAGCAGTCGCCTATGGAAAAGCAGTGCTTCTTGATCGAATGCAGGTTTGCCCCACCGGCGCATGTGAAAAGCATTAAGCAAATCAAAGAAACGGTCAAAGGCCTCAGGCTCAATAATGTTCAGCCGGAGCTCGCTGTTTTTCTCAAGGTAACTTCGGCGATTATATACTTTGAGCCTGGTGTTTTTCCCTAACGATTTCAGCCAGTCCGTGAACTGGCCAGTTGTGTCTATCGACACCCCCTCGTCAACCATCCGATCTACTCGCTCGACTGGCCCCGCAACACGATCAGCGATACAAGAGTTGGCATCAACTTCTGCAGGCAACGCGTCGCAAAACACCAACTCATCCCACTGCATCCGAGCGAGATGCTCAAAAAAAGCTTCCCGCGCCTGATCCTCGAATCCTCGCCTGAGAATCAGGCTGCAGTACTCAGTGCGCACTGTTGGGCTGACGCGCCATGCATTCCCTACAACCTGGATTCGGTCAATACACAAGCCTATCGGAATGTAGCTTCTTCGCCGGTAAAACGGCGCAATGCCGACCAGCAATCCAGTCGTATCAAAGGCACCGAGCAGGCACAAATCAAGCCCAAGGACCTGAGACCAAGTTTCCCACCACGAGTACAGCCAAGGCCAGCTCATGAACAACCGGTCAGCGTCCGACTTCGCCAGACACTGCTGCCAGGCGTCTCCCATGGACTGGAACTGGACCTCACTGAGGCGTTGCACCGTTATGGTCATACGAAAAGCCAACAGGTGGAGTCAGCGGGGGTAAATAACACGGAAAAAAGCGCGCCATACAATGTCATTCATCGGTCCATACCGGATAGCCCGAACAATGGACCGCCAAGCGGTTCCCCTATCGCCAATACAGGCATAGTGCCTGGCCTTACGGCTGTAGAACGCCGCAAGACCTCCGCGCGCCTCACGTTCGGTAACTGCTTCTGGGAAGTCTCTCAGGAAATCGAGGATTATCTGTTCATTGGTATCGAAACGACGACGCTTGTCTGTAGAGATCTGGTCAGCCATGACCCGGTATTTAGCAAAGATTTCCGGAAGGTAAAGAAAGCGATACTTTGCTGAAAAACGGAGCCAGAGATCGTAATCGTCGGCGACACGGCGTTTTCCGCTCATGCCGCCCATCTCATCAAAGCAGACCCGCCTCGCCATCGCTGTATTCATGCTGACGCAGTTATCCTTGAGCATATGCGCTGCAATATGGCCCGAGTAGCGCCGCATGTTCTTCCGGCTCAATTCATGGCCCTGCTCGTCGATCGTAACTATATCCCCATACACAACATCAACCTCGGGATGCTGGTTGAAAGCGGCAAGCTGATGCTCAAGTTTATCGGGAAGCCATGCATTGTCCGAGTCCAGAAAACAGATAAATTGGCCTCGGGCTTTTCCAAGGGCGCGGTTGCGGGCCACACTCTGTCCCTGGTTGGGTTGAAATTCATAACGAACTCGCTGATCCTTCAGGAATGGCTCCAGCGTCTCTGGGGTTTTGTCTGTTGAGCCATCGTCCACGATCAGTAATTCGAAATCCTGAAATGTCTGATCGAGAACACTCCTGACCGCCTCCGGCAGGAAATCGGCGCGATTGTAAGTTGGAGTAATCACGCTGATGACTGGACTAATGCCTATACTATCTCTGGCTTCCAAAAATCGACTCCCTCACCAATATCCCTATATGCCTGACGGCCTGATTACCCGAAAAAGACTGCGCCAAACCACTGGGTCTGCCGGGCAATATCGTAATGCCCTGACTATGGCGCCACAAGCTACAATTTTGTCACCGGCCCGGGCGTAATATCGGGCTTTGCGACAATAAAACCGGCTCAGCCCCCAATGCCTGTCGCTTCGTGACAATGCTTCCGGGAAGTCCCTTACAAAATCCAGCACAATGCGTTCGTTGGACTCAAAGCGCGCTCGCTTGTCGCTGGAAATCTGGTTGGACATAACCCGGTAAAACCCGAAAAATGCCGGGACATAAAGAAAACGATAGCGGGAGGCGAAACGGAGCCAGATTTCATAATCGTCCGCAACCCGGCGCTCCTCGCTGAAGCCGCCCATCTCATCAAAACAGCGACTCCGTACCATAACAGTGTTGATACTGACGCTGTTATCAGCCAACAGCTGACGCGCGATCATGCCGGAAAAACGCCTCATATTTTTCCGTGAGATCTCACGGCCATACTCGTCAATATCAATTTCGTCTCCATGAATAATATCGACCTCGGGATACTGGTCCATCATGCTCACCTGCTTCTCGAGCTTGTTCTCGAGCCAGGCATCATCCGAATCGAGAAAGCAAATCAGCTCGCCTTGTGCCTCTGCCAGCCCCCGATTGCGGGCAACGCTCTGACCCTGGTTCGGCTGATGAAAATAGCGTATCCGCACATCCGACAGATAGGGCTCAAGAACTGAAACTGTGTTGTCGGTGGAGCCGTCATCCACAATCAAAAGCTCAAAATCACCAAAAGTCTGCGCCAACACACTTTCCACAGCCGAACGGATAAAATCCGCTCGATTGAAAGTCGGCGTAATTATGCTGACTCGTGGCCTGGCCTGAGCCATGAGGCTACACTCCCATTCTCGACAGGGGTAGAAAATGGACGCCGGCCGTCACATGTATCGGCGGCCGCTGAAAGGAGTTCTCCATCCGAATCGCCAGACATGATGAACCACTCCGACTGACCCGCCAGGCGAGACGGCTTCGCTGTGTAAATGAAAAAACGGGGACGGGATCTGGGCCTGAAGAAACCTTCCGCCAACAGGCAGTTCCCCAGCTCACTGTCTGAAGCGACCGCCGAGATCTGGTCCGCATGGCGCCAATGCTTGCGGCAACGTCGGATCAGGGCACGTTTCAACGCAGTGTCACGGGCAGGACCACAGTAGTCCACGATCCGAAGATGGCCGGCGTGATAACGCACCACAAGGATTCCAGCCAGCTTTCCGCCATGCCATGCACATAAAAATGCATAGCAAGCCAGCGGGTGGCGCCGATATTTCCAGTCAAGATAAGCAAAATTACGAGTGACCACTCTGCCATAACCCATTGCCGAGCTTGCCCAAAGCCGATCCACTAGCTCTGCTGCGGGCAGTTGGCTCTGGATATCGATAATGTAGTTTTTCAGCGCCCTGTCAGCGCCTCCACGTAAACGATTTAGACATTGCAGCCCGGTGAATGCCCAGTTGCGCAAGGAAGCCCGCTGGCGGATCAGCCGATAGCTGTGAATATTCTGGTACCTCTGCCAGCCCAGGTGGGCCAAAACCTCGCAGGCCTTGTCACTGACTCCAAGAGCCATGATCTGTTCGGCCTGTTGGTGGAGTGCACCTTTAATCCGTGAGCCCAGTTTTTTGCCTCGCCAATCTGCAGCAATGTAAAAATCGCAGCTCCAGAGTACATCTACCGGTCTTCCCTGATCGGTCGCACAGACTGGCATGACACCATTGAAGCCAATCACCCGATCGTCATCGTCCACAAATACCACAGGCGTAAAAGCTTTACCGAAGGCATTCTGTTCGAACTGCCACTTCCAGACGGCAGGCTTATAGGGGACATCCCATAGCAACCTAATAATGCTTTCCCGGTACTTTGGATGCCACGCTACCTGTTTCATACCTCTGTCCTTCGCACTTCAGTTACCCAAGTAGATCGTCGGCTTCCTGATGTCATATCTTGGTATGCTCGTGCCACGCCTGAAACATCAATATGCCCCACATCTGGGAGCTGAAATCCTCGCGACCAGCAAGATGTTCCTGCCACAGCCAGCGCACGGAACCCTCATGCCAATAGCCCTGATCCCTGAGGCGGTTCATCTCTAGCAACTCTTCCGCCCATTCCCGCAGCTCACCCCGCAGCCAGTTGGCGATGGGCACCGCAAAGCCCTGTTTGGGCCGCTCAACCAGTTCACGGGGCACATGCCGATGAAGGACATCACGCAACACCCTTTTGCCCCCGCCTTCGGATACATTCATGGCTGCGGGTAGCCCCAGGGCGAATTCCACTACACGATGATCCAACATGGGCACCCGCGTTTCCAGACTGTTTGCCATAGCGGCGCGGTCTACTTTCACCAGTATATCGTCTGGCAGATACCAGTTGAGATCACGCCAGACAAGAGTCTTGAGTGTAGCCCCAGGGATTTCTGGCGGCAGCTTCGCGCGAAGCCCGTAGTCGGGTTCGTGGCTGCACCTCAGGAGGGCCTCCGGCCGAGCCACCAGTGAAACCCGCCGGCGGTAGAATTCGGACAGGCTCGCCGCCGCTCCACGCGCCCTCTCCTCCTCTAGCCGATAACAAACACCAGCGCGGGTCCTGTGGCGCTGCCCTGGCACAAGATTGCGGATTAAGGGCGCCATCAGCGAAGGTGGCAGCCCGGCCACCATCCGCCTTAGACGTGCACTTGGATTTGCTCGTTCCTGCCATTGGCGAAGCATGTGAAAATAACGGGTATAACCGCAAAAAAGTTCGTCGCCGCCATCACCGGACAGGGCAACGGTGACATGTTCCCGGGTCATACGGCTCACCAGGTAGGTAGGCAATTGGGATGAATCCGCGAAGGGCTCATCGTAGATCACTGGTATCTGCGGAATAAGGTCGAGCGCGTCCCGCGGTTTGACGTACAGCTCGGTGTGATCGGTTTGCAAGTGCTTCGCGACTGCTGCCGCGTGCACCGCTTCGTTGTACCCCTCCTCCTCAAAGCCAATGCTAAATGTCTTCACCGGGCGGCTGGCCTGCTTCTGCATCAGGGACACTACTGTTGATGAATCAATGCCACCGGAGAGAAACGCGCCCAGGGGCACATCCGAAATCATCTGCTCGCCAATTACCGAGCTTAGCAAGTGCTCCAGATAGTCCGCCGCCGACTCCCGGGTCCAGCTCCGGTTGTCTTCAAAGTAGATTTCCGCTCGCCAGTAACGAACCGGTTCGGGGATCGTTCCGGGCTCAAGCCGATTCAGATCGAAGCGGACGTAACGGCCTGGCTCAAGTTTGAAAAGGCTCTGGTAGATGGTATGTGGCGCCGGAATGAAATTGTGACGAAGCAGAAGGGGAAGCGCCTGCTCATTGATCTCGCCCTGCCAGTCAGGATGGCAGGCCAAAGCCTTCAACTCAGAACCAAACAGCAGGGTCCTGCCCTGCCAGCCGAAGTAAAGAGGTTTCTCGCCCATGCGGTCTCGGGCCAGGTACAGGCAGTTACTCTCTCGGTCGTAGAGCGCAAAGGCAAACATCCCGGCAAAGCGCTCCAGGGAGCGCTCTATGCCCCAAGCCTCAAAGGCCGCCAGCATCACCTCAGTATCCGAATGGCCGCGAAAAGAAACTCCTCGGGATTCAAGCTCGGATTTCAAAGCACCAAAATTATAGACTTCGCCGTTGAATGCTATTACGTAACGACCAGAAGCGGACTCCATCGGCTGGGCTCCAGCCGGGGAAAGGTCCTGGATGGCAAGGCGGCGGTGTACGAGTGCAACCCTGTTTTCAGCATCACTCCAGAATCCTTCGGCGTCGGGGCCCCTATGCCGGAGTGCCGCCGAAATCCTGTCACCAAGCTGCCTGGTAAAGCCCAAGGCACTCCCCGTAGTGTAGAACCCTGCGAAACCGCACAAATCCTTTTACTCCTTTAAACAGACTATTGGTTCCCTGGCTCCGCGCTCACGCAGACCTCTTCGGTTTGTCCCAACAAACCCATAAGCTCTTCCATAATTGCTCGGTCGGCCTGTTGCTCTCGCAGCTCTGCGGATAGCTTCTGGGCATTCTCCCGCAACGTTTCATTATTCAGAAGCATTTCGACCTTGGTTTCAATAGGCAGCGCTCTTGACCCAATCCCGTCAGACCAAACGCCGAATCCTAGTTGCTCAGCCACCCACGAACAGTAGAACTGATCCCAAAGCCCCGGTATGCATAGAATAGGCTTGCCGTACCAAAGGGTTTCCCCAACACTGGTAGCCCCGGCGTGACTGATAAACCCGACAACCGCCTCGTGCGACAAGACAGCGGTTTGAGGAACCCAGGTCCGCCAACAGAAACTTCCCGAATCCAACAAATCCTGCGGGAGTTCTGGCTGATTTCTGGCGGCTATCAAAACCCGGGCCTTTTGGCTAAAAACTGCACGAACGATCCGTTCTATCAGTTCATAAGGGGGCGTTACCATCGTTCCAAAGGCCATGTACACCACTGGCTTGTCCGGAGAGCTTTCTATCCAATCGAGGACATCGGAACTCCCTTCCCATGACGAGCGGGGCTCGAGAACTCCGAACAACTGCGTCTCCTTGCCAAGGAGCGAAATCCGGTCCCCGAGGTACTTTGCTTCAGTAATGCCGAGGCCCGATGCAATATTCCGCACGGGAGGCGGGTTTCCCCTTGTAATGTGGTATCCCGCACGCTTTTCTTTTACCGAACGCCCCATTGCCAACCGACGCGCGAGACGCTCGGGCCGAAACAACCTGTCAAACTTGTAGTGAACTGGCGAGGCCAGCTTTTGAAGCCATCCACGCCCTTTTAGTACCAGGGTATGCCGGCTACCAGACCATAGTGCTTCGGTTTGACGACAGTAATGATTGCCCTTTGAGTAGTTGAGAACCAGCGGGCACGCACACCGGTTGGCCAACTCCTCATACTCCAGGGAGAACAGATGGTTATCTGCAATAATGAGTTCCGGCTTAAAGGCTTGTGCCTTTTCCGTTAACGAATCAAGCTGCCGCACACCGTTCGCCGTTAATGGAATGATATAGTGGGACATGAAAAGAGGCCCCCGGATTAGGAGCCTTGAGAGCTCCCCCGCCTTGGAGTAACGGGATAGTACAGCTCGCCCCCCTTCTGGTATCACCGGTTCAAGGTACTCCTGGGAAATATCGAAACGCTCTACAAGGGGCCTTGCCTCTTCTGGCACGATTGCATGTACCGAGGCGCCCTCATCCCTGAGATTCTCGGCAATTTGAATGAGTGGGGTGAGATGGCCTGTGTCAGGGAGGAGGCTTGCTAGCAGGATACGCCTGCCGGCAAAATCCATGTTTTTAGTTATATTCATAGTATCCTTACCATCTAACCAGGTTTTTGCGATTGGGTTTTATCGGTAACCCCGAACTTGAAGCCCAGCCTCTTACCGTCAGCGACCATTTTCAGGGAAGGAACCAATGATCAAGAAACTCGCCCGCAAGCTGTTCTGGCTCTTCGCCAATAGCGACATCATGCTCATCCGTCGCCCAGCCTGGCGGCTGCTCCGATTTGTCGAGCGATTTGTGGATAAGCATATGGTCAGCTCCACAAAAACAACAAACCATTCAGCTCCGATTCTTGAGCCCCATCATCAAGAAAGATTAACCGAGATGTACCAGGCCATCCAGCATCAAAAAACGTTTGCTCGGGAAACAAATTCAGAAACAGCGGCCTACCGGAGCTTGTCAGACTCACAAACACTACGCTCTACAGTGGTACTGGTACCATCAATTCCAAAATTCGACCGCAACTCCTCTGCCCTCCGTATTCAAAGCATCCTGACAGCGATGAGCTTTCGTTTTGGCGAGATCCATCTCGTGCATCAGGCGATCTCCGAGGACGACCCTATCTATAAAAAGGGCTTTCCCCAAAACGTGTATTGCCACCATATTCCCTTTCGAGAGCACAATATAGAATCTTTTCTGGAGCATGAAACGCCAGAGGTGCTCTTTATCACCGAGCTGTTTGACCTGACTTATATCCGCAAATGCTGTGAAATTACAGAGACCGTAAAATCCGGCCAGCCAGGCTGCCAGGTTATTCTCGATACCATGGACTGCCACTGGAAAAAATACGTCCGAAAGGCCCTGGTCAGCCAACAGACCGGCGATTGGGCAACTGCTTGGCGGTACCTCGAGCTTGAGACTCAGTTTTACCCTAAAGCCGATCTCTTAACCGTGGTTACCGATGACGACGGCTACGACATCGCCCTCTCCATTGAAGGTTCAGCCCCGCACGCAGTATTGCCAAACTGCTACCAGTTAGCTGATCGTGTGCCCCATTTTCAGCAAACACAGGGGCTTTGCTTTGTTGGTCCGGCAAGCGTGAATCACAACCTGGACGCAATACGGCATCTGCGGGACGCCATACTTCCCCGCATCCTTACCAAGCAACCTGATGTCCGGGTTCACGTGATCGGTGCTGGGTGGGATCAATACAAACACGAATTTGATCCAAACACCTTTGTGTTCCCAGGCCACGTGCGTGACCTTGACCAGACCCTTGCACAGCATAGCGTTTTTGTGTGCCCTCTCACCTATGGAGCGGGCCTCAAGGGCAAGCTTGGCTCAGCAGCCTCAGCCGGCATTCCGGTAGTCAGCACGTCGGTTGGCAGCGAAGGCTACCCGATATCCAACAGCCATGAATGTCTGGTATCGGACAACCCCGAAGAGTTTGCCAGACACTGCATCGACCTGCTTCGCGACGCCGAGCTTTGGGAAACCAAAAGAAGTCAGTTCCGTAAACTGATCGAGCAACACTACGGAATGCCCGCACTCGAGCGCTACTTGGACCTCGCCCTGTCTAAACTATCCAGAAACAATCAGAAGCAGGCGACGAAAAAAGCGTGAAATCAGGCCTCCGCCTGCAGACCGTTCATTTCCCTGAAAGACTCGGAGGACTCGAGCAACTCCGAGAACGAGCCCTTATCCTCCACCTTGCCATTCTTCATCAAATAAATAACATCGCAATTCTGAACCGTTGAGAGGCGATGAGCGATCATGATGATAGTTTTGGACTTGGAAAGGTTATCCACTGCATCCATCACCGCCCGCTCGGTGATATTGTCGAGGGCACTGGTAGCCTCATCCATGATGATCACATCGGGATCGTAGTACACCGCCCGTGCGATGCCAATACGCTGACGCTGACCTCCGGACAGCCTGACACCTCGCTCCCCTACTTCCGTTTCATAGCCCTCGGGTAACTCTGACATGATGAAGTCATGGAGGTTAGCAACCTTGGCGGCCTTGATAATTGCTTCCCGGTTACGCTCTTCAGATGGCAGGCCAAACGCAATATTGCCTGCAACAGTATCGTCTGAAAGGAAAATATGCTGGGGCACGTACCCAATGGACCGTTGCCAACGGCGCACATTCGTTGCATCGATAGGTTTGCCGTCTACCTCCATGGTACCCGCCCGGGGCCTCAGAAGGCCCAAGATCAAATCCACGGTCGTGCTCTTGCCAGAACCAGTGGACCCAACCAGCCCTACCTGTTTCTGTGCGGGGATAAACATGTTCACCGAGTCCAGCGCTTTCAGCTCCGTCCCCGGATAGCTGTAACTGACATCCTTTAGCTCTATCCCGTGTTCAAGCGCCGGCATTCTCTGCTGATTAGCGGCCTCATCCTGGCGTGGATCATAAGGCTGAAGCTGGCGGAGATCGTCGATCAGGGACTCCAGGCTCGGAGCAGATCCCTTTAAAGAGGTCATATGCGCATAAATCTGCTGGAGCGATGGCATCAGACGGTAGCCGGCGAACGCAAACGCTGCAAACGTTGGCAGAGCTCCCATCATGGAACCATGAACGCCACTCAGGTAAAGCAGGATCGCCACGACGCCACCGAACAACAGCGCCTGCATGAAAAAGCCGGGCAACTGCTTGATAATCTCCATGCGCACTTCCTGCTTGGCGGTTTGGAACGAGGGGTTTTCGAAACGCTTCAACATTCGCGCTTCCAACCCACCAATCTTCACATCCTTGATACCGCCAAACGTTTCCTGGGTCACCTTAAACCGTGTCTGGTTAGCCTCAAATCGCCAACGGCCGAAGCGTCCCAGGGGGCGCCTTACGAGAACGTAAATAAGCCCATAGCTGCCCGCCAGCAATAGTCCCGCGACGACCGCGACAAATGGATCCACGATTAGCAAGAATGTGAGCAGGAAGACAACTACGATGCTATGGGCCACCATTTGCAGCGCAGGAAACATGGAAGAAGATATCACCTTGTTGATTTCAGACAGAACCGTGGTCGTCAGCCGCGACGTGTGCTGGGTCAGAAACCAGTCATAAGGTTGTGCCAGATAGCGTTGGGTAAGGCGGTAACCGACCGAATGGACACGCATCTTGGTGAAATCCAGCTGCGCCCATTGGCTGGCGGCCTTCGCGGCCAGAGACAGGACCAATACAATAAGGAAGCCGATACCGAGCAGTACAATAAACTCATCTGTGGAGCTGACTCCAGAAAACTCATACAGGCGGGCAAGGAAAGGATTGCGCTGGACTGACTCCGGGTCGCTCAATACTGATATGAAGGGCAAAACGGAGGCCACTCCGGCGGTCTCCAAGAAAGCAACCACCAGCATAAGCAGAAAGACAAGAATCGCTCGTTTGCGCTCACTCGGGGTAAGGATTTCATATAATTTTCGGTAAGTATCAAGCATTGGAATGTTTACCCTGATCCTCTTCTGCCGGAGCGGTAAAACCAAGATCCCCCATCATCTCAGCGTATAAACGTCTCAAACCAGCGGCCGGCCGGCCGACGTCGAACCGCCTGCAGGCAATAGGTTGATATTGTTCAAAGTCAATTCCGCGGGGAGTCTCCACGAACTCTTGAATGGCCATTGCCAACTCATGGGAAGCTTGGGGGGGGACCATCCTACCGGGAGTCCCTTCAAGCACATCGCGAAGACCGACGCAATTGGTTCCGATGATAGGAACACCAGTACAGAGGGCCTCCATGGCCAGTAGCCCACAGGCTTCCCAACGAGAGGGCATGGCAACCATATCCACACTTTTCAGCATATCAGGCATAGCGTCAGTCGCTGGCAATTGATGGAAGTACTCGGACAAACCACACTCCCTAACATACTGATAATCCTCCCTTATAAATCCGCCCCACCCGAAGGTAATAACGTGTGGCATAAGCGTTGATTCAACTGAAGCTGACATGAGCCCCATAGCATCTACAAGGGTCCTGAAGCCTTTCTGCGCCATGAATCTACCAAAATATCCGACGAGAGGTCGTTCGTTCGGAATATTCAGGGCAGAACGGAGATCTTGGCATTGGCCTCGCCTGAAGTAGGCTGTATCGATACCATGAAGAATGGTCCGTATGTGTTCCGGTCGCACCCAGGGCATGAAGTCTGTAAAGTTTACTCCGGCACTTTCGGTCACGGTATGGATCCGGTCGATTCTGCGAAACAGCAGGCTCAAGGCATGGCGCTTTGCCTGGCCCTTGATACCGGGAAACTGTTCGGGACGAAACACATCGTGGGCGGTCATCAAGTGAGGGATGCCACAGCCAACTCTTGCCATCTCCGTCATTACGCCGGCCGAAAACCCATGGGAGTGCACCAGATCGAAGTCCCCTTCCGCCAGTTTCTCCCGAACTGTCCGGAACAAGGTGAGGTTCGAGGGTTGGATGTAGGTCGTCTCAAATCGATGGGCAGGAATATGCTTATCAAGGTAACCACTCAAGCCAACATCTGGCGCAACCAGAGTCAATGAGACATCGCTGAAACATTTCTGGCTATAGATGTACCTCAAGAATGTGCGGATGCCACCGCCAGGCTGCCTTGCCGTCAATAATACCTTCATCCAGATCGAATCCTACCTTCGCGTGGGCTTTTCTGCCCTGGAATCTCTGACTCTGTTTTTGCCGCTTGTCACCCGCCCGGACGGACCACATTCGAAAGAGGCCTCGTAGGGACCGTTTCTGGCGACAGCTGTTCATTCATTTCCGCTCTTTTCTGCAGCAGTCGACCGTAAACAAGGACCAGACCACCGAAGAAATACCAGTAATATTGGGATAGCCCCCAGTAATTCAGGCTATAAACAGCGTACATCCAGAATAACGCAACAAATATCTTATTCAGACCGAAAAAAAAGTCGGACCTCCGCAGCCCCAGGCGGCTAACAGCCTCTACGTTACTTCGAAACCGCCGATAAATAGCGAACAAGTAGCGAAGAAACAATATCGCTCCTATGGACCCGATCTCGATCAATAACTCGGCATACAGGTTGTGACTAGCCTGGCGACGCCCTCCCATCACATTGACTTTCGCTTCCGGTGTAGTACCGACGCCGTGGCCAACAATCGGCCTATTCAGGCCCAATTTGAACTCGTTTACCATACCTTGCAGGCGACCTTCGACGCTCGCGCCCCCTGTCGTGTCCCCGTCGATCAGCGAAAGATAGCGGTCTTTCTGGAGGGGGCTCATCGTACTCCAGCCAATAGCGGCAATTACCGGGACCACCAAAAGGAGCAACCACTTGCGTTTCGATTCCTTGAATACCATCCAGGCCACAACCAGAAGGGCAATAAAAGCTCCTCGTGACATAGTAAGGATCAGAGCGTAGAGCATTGGTGCTAATAAAAGGCCGTACAAAAGCATGCCCTTCCAGCCCCTGGGCAAAAGTAGGTAGTGTAGAAACGGGATAGCAGTAACGATTACGAAGCCCAATTCGTTGGGATTTATTACATCGGCGGGCGCTCCGCTCAGCCGTCCTGCGAAGTCGCCACCGCCAAGGTGCGTGGCGCTTCCCATATAGCCCGTGGTCAGGTTCAGAAACAAGGGTTCGAATACCCGAAAAAGCTGACAGGCGAGGAACACCCCGACAGTAATTTTTAGCCTCTTTTCCGAATCAACAATCAGCGCCGTGAAAATAAAGAAGACGATGGCTGATACGAAATCCTTCGCGTTGACGCGCAGCACGCTCCCCGGCCACTCTACAAAGGGTATAGTGATAACGATGTAGGCAATAAGAACGAGTATGGCCTTGAAGATAGGATCATCAGCCCGCCCCTTGAGCTTGTCCTTCTGAACGAACAGTAGGAGGGAGATGAGCCCGAGCTCCACAACCGTCGGCCGTATGCTGCCATACCCCGGAATACGTGCAGGAAACCGAAGGAAGAAATCCAGAAGAAAGAAAATGTAGGCGCCGAAGCAGAAGGTGCTTACCTGAACGCTCTCGATCCTGCTTTGCATCGCACCCAGCGCCCTCCCGTGTGACCGATTAGCGAGGGAAACTGCCGCGAGCTTCCTTGCTCCAAAACCTTCTTTCATCACCCCTTCCCTGACAAGAGAGACAGGTAGTAGTTCTTATGAGCATCCATCATAGCCTCCACAGAAAACCGCTCGCTGGCCCGCTCTCTTGCGCGCTGACCAAAAGCCCGGCGCTGCTCTTCATTCGCGGCGAGCTTTGCCAACCTGTCAGCAAGGGCCGCCACGTCCCCTACCGGGTAAAGATAGCCCGTTTCGTTATCGATAACCGCTTCCGGGTTTCCGCCGGTATTAGTGCAGACAACCGGCAAGCCGGCCAGCATGTATTCCACGATGGCGTTGGAAAACCCTTCCGACTCTGAACAAAGCAAACCGATATCGGACACCAGCAGACACTGAGCCACGTCCGTGCGCGACCCAAGAAAATGCACATGCTCGGAAACGCCCCGCTGCTTTGCCAGCTTAACAAGGCCGTCCGGCTCTCCGCCACCGATAACTACCAGATGCGGCGTGCTAGCTGAGGATCGCAGCCTTGCTATGCCTTCAATCGCATCCTGAATACGCTTAATCGGCCTCACGTTGGCCACCAGGCAGATAGTCAGCGCATCATCCTGCCCAACCGGCCAACCCGCCGGCCTCTCCATTGAAGCCACAGAGGTTTCTCCTGGAACAGAGTAACCGTTGTAGATCACACTCACCTGGTTGTCGCGATACCACTCATTCTCCATGGTGATGCCTTTGACTGCCTCGCTGTTGGCCAGAACACCACTGACGAAGTGGCGGGTGAGCCGCAAGGCCCATCGATAGCCGGCGGTGTACCAGTACCCCATGTCACGGCGGGAAATGATCGTCCTGATGCCGACCAGCCGAAACACGGGAGGGCATAATACAGAAGCGTCGTTAAAGAAAACGTGGGCCAGGTGGTAGCCCTGGCTCTTGAATCGTTTAGCAAAACTGGAAAGCTGCCGCCAGGTTTGAGCAGACCGAATTGATGCCGAGCCTCCGAGAACCGTGTAGTCACAGGGGAAGCCCCCTTGCCGCAGATACTGCGATTCCCTGAATACCAACAGGTGTGGCTCGTAACCACCCCGACCTAGCTCACTCAACAGTCGATAGAGTTGGCCTTCGGTCCCCGCATGGGGGTTTTCGAAGGCATCAATAACGAACAGGATCTTCATAAGAGACGAATTGGCGGACAAGGAAGCATTGAGAGTAGACAAAACACGTGTCACACCATCTTGCGCAGGCGCGAGGATACAACCGTGAACGCTCGCGCCGGATCCAGAGCGCCTGATTTCGCAAGATGATAAAGAGCCAGCCAGCGACGGCGGCTGCGCCAGTAGGTCTCCCCCAGCCGATAGTTCAGCACAGCTCGTCGTTTGCGGAGCGTCGAGGGGGCATATGGATAGCGGGCGGCAGCCCTGGCAAGAATCTCGAACCCGGTCTGCCAGCGACGCTCAAGGGCATTCTTGCTGATGCTCTCGCCGTGTTTGCGGTAGTAGAAAGCCACTTTAGGCCTATACGCCACCCTCGCCTTCTCCATCAGCCGAAGCGCCATGTCATGGTCCTGGGCTGCGCGGAATTGCTCCTCAAAGAACCCCACCTCCTCCAACAGGCTGCGTCGAAACATGGCACCTCCTGGAAGTGCCAAATAACAGTCCAAGAGGAGGCGATTGGGGTCACTGGGTTCGGTATGGTCCTTCGGTAAGGTGTGGAACAGGAACTGACCATTCTCATCCACCGCCTCTCCTTGGCCGTACACCATTCCGAAACCCGGGTTCTCATCAAGAAACGCGGCCTGCCACTGAAGCTTATCTACAGCCAGGTAGTCATCGCTGTCCAAAATAACCACATAGCGCCCCGTCGCCTCACGCAATCCCACATTGATAGAGGCAGCCTGCCCCTTATTGGCACCACCCGGATGTCTCAAGAGCCTGAAACGGGGATCTATAACCTTTTCCAGGAGCTCAAAGGTGCCGTCCTGCGAGCCATCGTCCACGACAATGTATTCGAGGTCCTCAGAACGCTGCTCGAGTACCGATGAGACCGTTTGCTCGATGTATCGAGCACGGTTGAAAGCAGGCGTGATGACAGAAACGGCAGGTGCTTCTTGCATGACCTTTCCCTGGCACATAACAGTCAGGTGATTTTAAACTTGGGTGAGAATGCCTCCGGAGAGAGCCTCACCGAGCGTTTCAACCTGTGGCCAAGGTACTCCATCCCGGAAACGCCCTTATGGAACTGAAACATGTTATCTCCACCCACATGGCGACGTAAACCATAGCGGAGGCTTGTTCCAAGTGCGTCGGGAAAGGCAACACAGGCTCCAGAAAAACCAGCGCGGGAGACCAGGCCCGGCAGGAAATCCTGATGATCCGAAGGCATACCGTTAGGATAACAGAAGGTTCGGGGCGCCTCACCAAGATGGCGCTTGATGTCGGCCATCGACCGGCTTATCTCCCACGCAGCCCGATCATAGTCAACAGTACCTAGCGACGGGTGAGTCACCGTATGGCCTCCGATTTCAACACCGTTTGCGGCCATTTCCGCCACTTGGCTCCAGGTGGCGGCCTGATAACCGACTGGGGCATCTTCAGGCAGATTCTTTCCCAATGCCTCAGCCAACCGGCTAATCTCAGCCTGCTTCTGCTCATCAGGTATAACTAAGAACCTTGCTACGAGTGACTGGGCAACCCGATCTCGGCCACCTTCATCGTATGCGCCCCTACGAAGACAGACATCACCCAGTAAGATTTCATCCCGGAGCTCAAAATCCTGCCCGAAAAGCCAGCTAACCTGGTCTGGCCAGAGCCAGAGGTCGCCATTCACAAAACCTGTGGTAATGAAGAAGGTTGCCGGTACAGATTCCTCCTTGAGGATGGGATAGGCAATCTCGTAGAAGTCACGATAACCATCGTCCACAGTTATCACGATGGCATTCGCTGGAAGGGACCTGCCCTCGAAAAGTCCTTGCACCAGTTCCACCATCGTCAGCGGCGTATAGTATCGCTTCAGGTGACGCACCTGGGTCCGGAATACGTCAGCACTTGCCCAGCCCTTTCGGGGGCGATCGGAAAACCGATGAAACATCAGTATCCGTGGCTGGTAGCGGCACAATCTCCGAGCCAGCCTGTACGCGCCAAAATCACCAGCAATGCGCACAAAATCAGACTTCAGTGGCACACTGAGCCTCCTTGATGTCAACGTCTCTGCTAGTCCGGCTTATCGAAAGGAATTTCCCCATCTATATCTGGCCCCGCTCAAATCCCTTCAGTGTCACACCATGTTGCTTGAGAAGCTGATAATCGTCCTTAAACAAATTAGGAGCATCAGGGGAATAATAATAAAAAGACAGGCGCATACTGTAGAAAGGCTCGATGTCTTGGGTCCATGGCTCTCCACGCTTCAACGCACCTTCTTTCAAGAGCCCGTTCAGTAGGCGACTGTTCGCTCTCGCTCCTACACGTTCAGCTGCAACCTTCCTCACTTCATTATGCCTGTCTTCTGCCATCAATCTCAGGATCTCCTTCCTTAATTCCCTGATAGAACCGACTAGTGTCCCGGTGCGCTCATCAATCAGCTCCTTGGAACCAATATGAGCGTTTTTGAACATAACAACCGGAGTTCCGGAAACCAGAGCCTCGGCTACTGCGATAAAGGAGCCTTCTCGATAGGACATGGCGCAGAACACCTTGGCTCGCTGAAAATACTCTCTCAGCACTTCTTGAGGGGGGTTCTCAATAATCTCAACCCGGTGGCGCACGCCGTACTCAACAGCCTCCGCCTCCAAAGACGCCCGTGTGCGACTTCCCAGGGGAACGCCCACGCATAGGGCAGAAACGGATTCCGGAAGGCCCTGCAGAGCCTTGAATAGGAGCCAATGGCGCTTAAACGAAGCAAAGTTAGCTACCAGCAAGCAGTCAATGTCTCTTGGAAGCCCGGGAGTCTGGTAGAAGTCCTCGTTGACCCAGCTCGCCGCATTGAATGGCAGGGGGTGTGCCAGCGGCCCTAACATTTTTACAAGCTCACGTTCGTTTGCTTGCACCGGTAAGACATAAAAATCCTGAGTAGCACGGGCGGCCAAGGAAAGAAGTGCCGGAGAGAAAAGCCCCGTCCAGGATGGAAGAAAAAGAATCTGGAAACGGGACTCGACGAGCCGTAACAACTCGGGGTTCGCAACGATCTTCTCGAGTTCCTTTTCAAAAGAGATGAGCAAAACTCCCCTCTCAGCAACCGATTGAAAGGGCTTAAGGATCATGCAATGATTCAACGCAACCGTGGGCCTAACTCCTAACCCCGGGCTGTTTTGTTCCTTTGAATATTTGATGGCGCGATTAACGAGATATTGCTGAGCAGGTAGTCCGGAGAAATGAGAGAGCGGCCCGGTAAGGGCCAGCACCTTGGCCTGTTTCGACGCAGTGGTGAATAACTTCAGAAGCCTAGCTAGCGAGAGGTAACCCGAGACATTTCTCTCACGGAGAAAATTGAAGATACGTCGTTGCGAGTGGCTAATCATTTGCCCCACTGCTGCCTTCCCTGATTACAAACCGACACAACTATAACATGATCGGCGCCAGGCGAGTTATATTTGCCCCCCAATAGCCTAGGTTTTAAGGAGGCATGGGAATGCGCCTCCTTCTCCTTTGCTATTGGACATCAAGACTTACCGGCGCCGGCGGAGAGCCACAGTCGACGACATCGCACAGTGGTACGCCATTTTCATTGACATTGTTGTCCCGATCGAAGACATACAGATAAGCCCCAGTAGACGAGTCCAGAGCCCCAAGATTCAGCGCGACATCGATTTCTGTATCTGCCCATTGAATTGGCCGCTGCACCTCGCTGCGAGTAACTTCCGAGTATCTGGGAGCGTTACCGATCACAACTCGCTGCCAGGACTTGTCGATGTAAATCTCTGAAATTTCAGACACCTGGACTGATGGCAACCGCCCGTTGGTTCCAATAAGTGAAAGAGTCGGGCTATATTTCCCGTTATATATCGCTGTGGGGTCGAACTTCGCTTCTCCACGAAGACGACCGTCCGCATACATCTTGACTACGCCCTTCGCGGTATCCAGCAGGTATTCAAGATGTACCCACTGATTCGGTGGTAGCTCGAGGCTGTCATAGACCTTCGCGATTTCATAGCCTTCTCTCGAAGGAAGCACGTAAAAATCGTGGACTGCAACTGAGGAACGGATACCGGCTGATCCTTTAGGATCATCCCATATCCGAGCTAACTTGGACCCAGCGAAAAGGTAACCAGAGTCGCCACTTCCAATAAATTGCTCAGGAAAATAAGTAACAGCCCCAGACTGTGTCCCTATGATTTTTTTGCCCACAAGGCTGGGTGCTCCCCCATATCGCTGGTCGAACGCCATGGCAAGCATGCCTTGCTCCCCGGTGCCTGCATACGTACCCGTACCAACACCCTCGATCTCTATACGCTCGTCCTTCAAAAACTCGCCCTGCATGTTCACCGGAGTGATACGCCAGAGCCACGTAGACTTATATCGGTTTTTGTACCACCAGCTAACGTAAAGTTGCGGGTTATCGATTGGGGTATCCCACCCTGTTGCTCCCCCATAGGCCGTGGGAAGGCCAAACCAAGCGTTTCCGCCTTTCAAAAAATAGGAGGCCTTTGACCCGGAGTGACGTCGAGAATGGCTTGTTGAGTAGTATACATCAGTGGTCCATGAAGCCCAGACCGCGCCCGGATTCTCGTCCGCTCTGGGGAGATTCTCCATATCAGACAGTAAGGACTGAGTCTCATTCCGGGTACCGTACTCAAAGGCATGGCTGACGTAATCAACTAAAATAGGTGCCGAATCGGCTTTGCTTCCAAACCCCTGCCCTTCTATTCGCAGTGCTTTGGGCGTTGCTGTCGAATCACTGGTAGTGACGGCGACTTGGAGAACTGATGGCGCAGCTGAAAGTGTCCCCGCGAAGGCTAAAAAGGTCGTGAAAAGCACGCAAAGAAATATGGAATTTTCTCGTCTAATTATCATTTCAACACCCTGGCGTCAGTGAGAGAATTCGTATTTGGCCATACAAACTTCCAAACAGCTTAGACTTCCGTCACCTAATACAAAATCATACAGAACTATGGAATTATACCACAAGAAATGACATCTTTTGACATTTAAGGCTTGGAGCACCTGACAGCAACATCTTGTTTTATTTATTTTTTTGTTCTGAGGCGCACTTTAAAGCTCGAAACTTACATTTCTGTAATTCGTCGGCTTTACACGACACAGCATGCAGCAAAAATAATGCGGAAGCTGCGGATATTTTGGTCTTTTTGGAATTGACCAACAAAAGGATCTTCGACACACTCCTGCCACTGCGACCGCTAACTGATCACAGATTCGTCAGGGAGATGACTTTGGCACAATGCTTTTTGATTTATAAAGAAGATTATCCTTGGGACGTTCGGGTCGAGAAGCTAGCAACTAGCCTCAGCAAAGCAGGCCATGAGGTAACCATAATCTGCCGAAACCATGGCCAGAAACCAGTTCGCGAAGATACACCAAACTTTAGAATTCGGCGGCTGCCAGTTACTCGCCTCCTTCCCTCCTTTCTCGTCACATTGCTGAACTTTCCCTACTGGTTTAACCCTCTATGGCTTTGGACTATTTTCGATTCATCAAGAGGGGCTAGCAAACCTATTTTCATCGTCCGAGACCTTCCGCTAGTAAAAGCTGGGCTTTTAGCGGGGAAACTGCGGAGAGCGCCGGTCGTCTATGACATGGCAGAAGTCTATCCGGAAATGTACGCCTCAATCCTGAAATTCAGTGAATCGCGAGTCCCCCACAGTCGGCTGAAGAGTCCATTTTTGGCAAAACGGTACGAAAGAGCCATTCTCTCCAGTGTGGACCACACTCTGGTGATGATTGAAGAGTCTCGGGACCGGCTGATCAAAAAGGGAATCAGCCCGGATAAAGTTACGATTGTCAGCAATACACCGCTAATCGAAAAGTTCGACAACGAGATCCACATCCACAAGGGCCAAAATCTCAGGATTGTTTATGTTGGCTTCATTACCAAGCTTCGGGGGCTTGACCTTCTCATAAAGGCTGCTCACGAATATTTAAGAAATGGAAACTCTACAGACTCGATCCAGATTGACATCGTTGGAAAGGGCGAGGAAAAGGCACGCCTGATTCAGCTGGTTGAGGAGCTCAAACTTAGTGAAAACGTGAAAATTCACGGCTGGCTGAGTCAGGATGAGGTCGATCACTTGATGGCTCGCGCAAATGTAGGCGCCCTGACCTACCGCGTTTGCGGTCATTGGAATCACACTATTCCGAACAAGATATTCGACTACATGCTGGCAGGACTTCCGGTTCTCGCAACAGAGGTGATTCCCGTCAAGCGAATCGTGAGCGAGGCCAATTGCGGTGTAATTTGCGAAGATCTCAATCCAGTAGATATCGCCAAAAAACTGAAGATGCTTAGCGACCCAAACCTCAGAAACCTTTATGGGAAAAACGGATACAAAGCGGTTGTCGAATCCTATAACTGGAGCAAGGATGAGGCCAAGCTCCTATCTGCCATCCATACCACAACGGCCAAGTATACAACCGAAAGAGAGAGTCCTATTTGAGCTTGAAACAAGCGACTAATTCCAGCCGTTTACCTCTCTCGTCGAATTACGCGGAGTTTTCCTGAAGGTTCTCTTTTAATCTCAGATACTTTCTTTCCCTCTATTGCTATATGCTGATCGAACCTTTCGGCAATAAGCTTCCTCATTTTCGAAAGCACGTTGGGATATACTTCTTCAGGGCATTTTAGACGGATCACAAGGCGGTCGCTTTCCTGAGTTAACTGAAACCCTTCGATATGCATCCCCTCCTGCTTAAGCTCCTCAACCATGTAGAGAAAAAACTCGCCATGGAACTTCTCACCCTTGCTGTTTACCAGCATGTCATATTCACGCCCGTGGATATTGGAAAGGACAGGAAGCTGACGGCCACAAGGACAGCGACTCGTCCCCATGGTTGCGTAATCTTTGATTCGATACCGAATGAGCGGCATTGAGAAATTCACAAGGTCCGTGACCACAATCTCTCCCGACCGACCGGGTTCGACGGGTTTCCCGTTCTCGTCGACAATCTCGACAATCATATTTTCCGCCGAAACATGCATGGACCCGTGCTCACACTCGTGAGCAATCGTTCCAATTTCTCCGCAACCGTATTCATCATAGACCTTACAACCAAATACTTCGGAAATTTTGGCCCTATCTGGCTCCGATAACACTTCAGAGGTAGTAATCACGGCTTTTGGCCTCAGGGCTCCTGCCTGGCCGGTCTTTTCAATGTAATCAGCCAATTGCTTGATCATGGATACATATCCATAGAAATAGACGGGCCTGGAGGCCTTCAGTTTCTCTACATAAAAACCTAACTCCTTCTCAGAAAAAGAAAAGGCCGAAAAGCGAAGACGGTTTGTGACGAGATCCACCAGTTTGGATCGCAAATAATCCTTTTTTTGTTGGGGTACCCCCCAAAATCGCGCCTGCTTGTCACCAATATCAATTCCTGCCCATTGGTAGCCCCGCCAGGTAGCCGCCAGCTCCTGGGCCATACCCCGACAATCTTTTCTGATAGTTACAGCTGCTCCAGTAGATCCGCCCGTTGTCTTTTCACGCGTCATATAACCTTTTTCAGCCGAACATAATCGTCGGGCCTCGCGACGTAACTGATCTTTTTCTAAAAAAGGTAACTCTGAAATATCGTCAATCCTCTTCAATGAAAGTTCAGGTAGATCAGAATAAAAAGGCACTGTCCGTTTGGCATGAGCAAGAAGTTTATTTAAACGCGCCAATTGCAGGTCCCGAATCCCATCGGGGGGCTGATACTGGCTTTTCCTCAGATCGTTCAGATGGCCCACAAGCCACTCACCCCTCAATATGATAACCGGATAATATACGAGGTATCTGAAAACCCAGCTATTAAGATTCACTCTCACCTATCCTTTGTCGTGTTGAATCCGATTTAATCAAACACTCATATAAACCCATATACTGGCTTTCCATGCTTTCAGCGCTGTAGTGCTGTTCAAACCTCTCTCGTGCCCGTTGAGCCAGTGAACCTAGGTCGATCTCACCAGAGACAATGCGTTCAAGAATGTTAGTAAGAGACTGATGGGAGCCAGGTTTGATTAGAATGCCAGCCTCACCATGCGCCAATGCCTTGGGAATACCTCCCACACTACTGGCCACTACAGGGAGTTGACAGCGCATCGCCTCCAGCAATGTGACAGGAAGACCTTCGGTGAGAGAAGGCATGGCTAGCAGACTCGCCTCCCTCATCAAAGTCGTTACATCCTTACGATACCCGAGGAAATGCACTTTTTTTGAAATGCTATATTTCCGAGTGAGTTGCTCAAGCTCTGGGAGGAGCGGCCCCTCTCCCACTATAAAAAGTTCCATATTTTTTTTACGAAGATTATCACTTGCCAAAGCGGTTATGAGCGCAGCAAAGTTTTTCTCTCTGGACAAGCGACCGACCGCAAGGATTTTAAAACATTCACTTGAAGTTGCCGGGAGTCTAGCAGGTGGAGATGATAGATTAGCCTCAGTCCCCAATCCATTTTCTACGACGACCAACTTTTCCGGAACTACTCTTGACAATGCCGGCTGTTCCTTCATATGGGCACTCACAACACACACCTTATCCATACGTGGCAGCAGGCGCTGATCCAATTTTTCGTATAACCACATTTTCGACCACCTTGGCGCATTAACATAGCCGTGCAAGGTAGTGATTAACGGAACATCTCTGACGAACCGCGGCAAAATACCGAGTAAGATATTGAATTTATATCCGTGTGAATGAAGAATTTGAAATCCGTCTTGTCTTGCCCATTGGCATACTTTAAGGGACTGCTTTAGGTTCAAGCCAGGTTTCATGCGCCACGAAAGTACAGGCAAACCCAGCCTTTTGGCTTCACTTTCTATTGCCTTCTCACCCATTTCAGAGGCCCCTGCGCTTAGAATCAGAGGGCTTAGTCCCTTTTTCCTTTGCTCAGCAACCAAAGTCAGAAGCATTTTCTCTGCGCCGTACAGCCCTGCACTGTCAATGAGGTGTAGAACTTTGATCGACATAGCCCTATCCCTGCCTAGGCTTCCAGATCACTCGTTTCTCCCCTTTAAGGTAACCCTTTGCAGCCTGGAGTGACGACAGATTCAGAAGGAGGAAATAATAGGTTGTCGAATAAAGCGGCGACAGGTTGCGCCCATTTTTTTCCTTAACGTGTCCGAGCCATGCCAGAACGTAAAGTGCTAGCAATCCAAGAAAGGCAAAGATGTAGACGCCGCCATGTTTTGCAAGTAACAGGGTCGCAAGGGTGAAAACGGCGAGCGGCACAAACCCATAGTACCGAAGCCACTTGTGGGAGATAAGCTGCATAGCAAACAGGCCGTAGCGAGCCGGGTTCATGAGGTGCCGCATGTCCTTTAGAGCCCACAGTGCCCTGAGACTCACCCTTACGCGCATGGCGAATTCGCTACCGCTGTCTGAGAGGGCCTCCTCTTTCAATAGTGCTTCGGGCTCGTAAACCACACGGTATCCTTGCTCGACGACCTTTAGCGGCTGGACGAAATCGGGCAGCTGATCCGAGCGCAGTGGCTGATACAGCATTTTTCTCATGGCATCGATGCCGCCATCAACGCCTATAACTGAGCCCGTACTCGTCTCCTGCTCGCGGAGCCAGTTCTCATATTTCATATAGGCGCTGCAGCCATCGCCGACCAGGGTGCCGTCATCGTTCACGTACACCATCTTGCCGGTGACATAGCCCACCCGAGGATCGGCGAAGTTTCTGACCAGTTTCCGGATGGCATCCTTGGCCCAATGGGAATTGGCGTCTGAAAAGAGGATGACCTCACCTTTCGCCTTTGGCACCAGAGTATTGAGGCCGGCGGTTTTACCTTGGCGGGGAATCTGACGGAATAGTCGGAGGGGGGCCCGTGCTATCTGCCCAACCTGTCGGACGATGTCATCGGTACCATCATCCGACTCATCAGAAATCACAAGAATCTCCAACCGGTCAGCCGGATAGTCCTGCTCAAGCTTGTTGCGTAGGGTAGCTTCAATGTCGCCCGCCTCGTTGTAGGCAGCGATCAGTACGCTGACCACTGGCTGGTGCCCTTCGTCCTTGTGCACGGTTCGGTTACGCAGGGTAGCAAGCAGCCTCGAAAGCAGCGGGTAGCCGATGTAGATATAGACAAGTAAGGCCAGGGAAAGCCAGAACAGCACTGTTACCATTGTATTCTTCCGTGAACCCCATCGTTGATTCTGCACTGAGTTTTTGGCGAAGGGGCTGGAGCCCCTGAGCCACGTTTACTATTACTCGGGAGACGACCGGTGCTCCCAGAACAGCATGGTCGTGTTTTCCAGCACGACTTCGTTACTCATAACATAACCGTTGTGTTCGGCGTAATCATTAAGCGTTGCAATCATTTCAGACTGTGAAGCAAGGCTACCCGGTGTTTGCCGCTGTACTGTGATTACCCAAAAACGGCGATATCGATCAAACACCCCAGCCCAGTCGATGCTTGAGATGGTTCGTATGTGCCGGTGCACATCGACACCAGCCACAAGTCCCCCTGTTTTCATGTGGAACCACTTCGGATAGAGATTCGAAAGGCACGCCAGGGTTTCTCGATCTCGCATATCGTCAGCGATGAAAGCGTTGAATCGGACCTGCTCGATGGGAATGTGAACAACTACGCCAGTGCTCTCAGTGCAGGTTTCAGTCATGAGCGTCCGCAGGACCTTCGGCCATTCGTCTGTTTGGTTCTTCAACTCCTCTCTGTCGAAGATGGTGAGCGAACTAGCCGCAAATATGGCCACGAAGACTATTATAACCAAGAGCCGCAGCGGGCGATGCGGTATAGAGATTAAGCCTACCGCCAGAACCAGGCCCAAAAGTGGTATTACCATAGTGAAATAGCGAAGAACCATCATTGGCTGAATCAGCGAAATGATAAAACCTGCTGCCAGGGTACCGCCTCCCACAATCAGCAAACCAGAACTTTTGGTCAGTGGATGCATCCCCTCTCCGTAAAAAAGCCCTGCATCAAAGCTCCCCCGCGGCTGGCGTACGAACGAGGCGGCCCAACGCAGCCACATAAATATTGCGACGAGTGCGGATAGAGAAAATCCAAGCACCAGGCCTCGCTGGGCCCAGACATTGTCTATATGTTCTGCGCCAAGAAGCTGATAGACCATACGATAGGCGGCTTTGACACTAACCGGATCAATCCAATCAAGATTCTCGCCGCCACTAGTCAATATCACAAGGAAACCTGGTGCAAGCGCCAGCAAAGCAATAACCAGTGAAGCAGCAAGATGCCGCAACCCGGCCCAACCTCTCGTCGCGCAATCGGCAAGAAGCAGGAGGCCGATCAAGCCGAACACCAAGAGGCTCAGGAAGCCCGAATAGAATGCCAGTATGGCTGTCATAGCCAGCCCATACAGGTATACCGGTTTCCGGTTTGCGAAGTACAAGTAGATGAGTACGACCCCCGCAAGGCTTAGCAGCATGGTCAGGCTGTACGCCCGGAGTTCGCCGGAGTACCGAATAAACAATGGATTGGTCGCAACAAAATAGGTGGCCAGCAGTGCCAGGCGCTGTTTGAAAAAACTGGTTGAAAAATGGAATACCAAGAAAATGGTGGCGGCGGCCGGGATGAGGGAAAGGTATCTGAGATCGATTGCGTCCAGCCCAAGCTGTGCGAAAGGCCTAACTGCCAGATAGTAGGGCATCATGTTCATCTCATTCCCCAGGATCAAATCCCAGAAAACGTCTGAAGATGATTTCACAAAAAGGAACGTGAAACCTTCGTCCAGCCAAAGATCCCGCTCCTCAATGACAAAAATCGAAGCGAACAGCCAGTAGATAAAGATGCAAAGTAGAAACACTATTGCCGAACGCTGTCGGTACAACAAATGCCTATCCTCGCGGGCTGGTGATTGATTCCGGGTCAAGTTGAGAATTGCCTCAAGTAGATGCAGCAACGCTGCTTCTGATCACCGACCGGTTGCTCGACCAATTATTAACTCTGCTGTCTGAGAGGATGCCCCTCTCTATCAGCACCTCGCTCATGGTGGTGAACTCAAACCGTTTCAGCAGGCGGGCCAACCTGGCTTCGCACACATCCAGGTTGTTGTAGTGGCGGAACCTTGACAGCCACTTAACATCCAGCCGTGGCTGGCCCGGGTCCACCTCCCACGGGTGGAGATAAAATACGAAGGGCTGGCCCTGACGATTGATACTACCCAGGCCCCATTGGCTAAACCAATACGGGAACAGCCGGAAGTAGCCACCCCCTGCAATAGGTAGGGTATAGCCGGGAAGTTTCAGAGTACTGAGAGGAAACTCCGCCAGCTCGAAACCTTTATCGGTTGTCAGGCGATGGGGCCAACGGGGTGTGCCTGGCATACCATAGCGATCGTGGTGAACCGGAAAAATCGACGAATCCCAAGTAAATCCTTCCTCAGCGAGGATATCTAGTGCCCAGCGGGACTGGGCCGTAATCGAATAGCTGGCGGCCCGGTAGCCGGTGACAGCAGTTCCAGTAATGTCTTCAAGAATCCGCTTGGAGCGGCGGGTTTCCTCGCGGAAAACTTCTGGAGACTGGTTATAGATGAGTTGATGGCTGTAACCATGACTTGCAATTTCATGGCCTTCCGCCTGGATGCGGCGAACCAGATCGGGGGACCGGTCTGCTACCCAACCCAAGGTAAAGAAGGTGGCCTTGGTGTTATGTTCGTCAAAAAGGGCCAGCAGCCGATCTGTGTTGGTCTCCACCCGGTATTCCATGGATGACCAATTGTCCCGCTCTACCGCCTCGGCGAGCGCAGCCACCTGAAAGTAGTCTTCTACATCGATGGTCAGTGCGTTTTTCATAGTCGCCTCCACTTTCACTCAAGCGCTGGCCGCCAGGGATTTCTGACTATCGCCACAATACAAGACAGATATTGCAGCATTCCCTTGTTTTTGCTCACAAGGCCCCACCTCCCGTTCGATTGTCTCGAGGTAGCGCCGGAGCAAAGCTGCCTTTCGGTCATCAGCGTGGGTCTCAAAAACCCAGACGCCCTCATACTCTCCAATGTTTTCCAGTTCTTCTGGGTAGCTTTCAGCCTTGGTGAAATGGTTATCGAATGACTGCGCAAATGGCAACATAGGAAGCTCACAGGATACCGGCAACGTCCGGTTGTAGTACCGGATCGCTGTTTGGGCATGATGCGTAACCACAAGCATAGCCTTATTACCGTTACAATGTTCGGCGGTGTTGATAAATATGCTCTTCCAACCAATGCCTTCCCTGTTTTCATAACTGACGGTGGAGAAACCCATTGCCAGCAAAACCACAGGCACGATAAGAGATGTGGCACTGCTGCAGGCCCGAACCAGTCCGTAGGCAACAATAATCAGAAAAAACGGCAGGAAAGGAACGAAAAATCGTGGCGAGAAACTAGGCTGCACCTGAGAGACGAGAAAAACCAGCACCACGGGGAGTGCAGACACTGCTGCGCTGGCAACAAGAACACTTTTTTCCGAGGTAGGTGCTTCGTTGGCCCGGCGACCTACTACCAGGAAAAGTGCTGTTCCCGATGCAAGCACTGCCATTAAGAGCAGTGCCCGACGAAGCAAGTCAGCAGACTCTGCGGAGGCACCGGAATACAGGAATGACAGGTCAATGAGAGCCCTGACTCCCGGCTCGGTCAACCAGCCCAACTGGCCGGACTCTTTTTGAAGCACAAAGATTGCCAAGGGCGCGAAGCTGGCCACGATAATAACGTGGGCCCAGAACCAACGCCCTAACTGCTGTCGTCCATGCAGCATAAATAGCGCGACAACGCCCAAGGAAAAAACGCCCAGGGCGACAAACAGGTGCGCATGAACCCCCAGCATTCCTGCCCCGGCATACACAATCCAGTACTGCCACTTGTTGTCTATGACAGCCCCGCTCCAGGCAAACCAAAGCAGCGCGATAAACAGCATTGCGAGAGAGTAGCCTCGTATCTCAACACCATACCTCAGCAGATAAAAATGCGAGAAAAAAAGGATGAGGAAAACACCCGCAACTCTAAATCCAAGATACCTACGAACCGGGAGGTACAGAAAAAGCGCAGCAGCACTGAAAGCAATAAATGAGAAGACCCTGAGCCACACTTCGCTGTAAGAGACAGCCGACCAGACCTTGAGTAAGACGTAATAGAGGCCCATGTTCGCCTCATACTTTGCCATGAAACTTAAGAGCTGATCCCAGTTTAGCGAAATAAAGTAAGTCGTTAGCGCTTCATCAAACCAGATACCGCGCTCCAGGCTGGTGGTGAAGCCAAAAAAGAGAGCAAATAGAAAGGCGAACAAAACCCCGCCAGCAAGAATTATTCGCTCTGAACGAGCGGTGACCTCAGACTTCATTTTTCAGCTCAGCTCTGTCATCAATACTGATCGGCCGCTCAGGCGATGCCCTCATATGCTCCTCAATCAAGTAGAGCGGACGTCGCTTAGTCTCATCAAACATGCGGCCCAGGTATTCACCAAGCACGCCAAGAAAAAGGAGTTGAATACCGCCGATAAACAAAACGACTGTCATCAGGGACGGATAGCCTGGTACTGGATCCCCATAAATCAAGGTTTTCAGTATCACGTACACCCCGTATGCGAACGAACTGAGGGACAGCACCACCCCAATGTACGAAGCGAGCTTGAGCGGCGCTGTGGTAAAAGAAGTGATGCCATCCAGCGCGAAATTCCAGAGTTTCCAGTAATTGAACTTGGTTTCGCCAGCATGACGCGGATCGCGTGAGTATCTGAGGGCTATCTGACGATACCCGATCCATGCAAATAGCCCTTTCATGAAGCGGTTCGACTCCGTTAAGTTCCTGAGAGCCAGGACCGAACGCCTGCTTAGCAGTCGGAAATCCCCGGTGTCTCTCGGAATCGACACTCTGCCAAGATTACCAACAAAGCGGTAAAACAAGCTTGCCGTGTATCGTTTCAGGAAAGTCTCGCCCCGGCGCTCCGTCCGCTGGCCATAGACCGTGTCATAGCCCTCTTTCCAAAGCCGGACCATTTCGGGAATCAACTCGGGCGGATCCTGAAGGTCTGCGTCAATGATTACCACGGCATCACTTTCCGCATGGTCGAGGCCAGCCGAAAGTGCTGCCTCCTTTCCGAAATTCCGGGATAGACGGATCAGAGATATTCGTCGGTCTTGTGCCGCGAGATCCTTGATGATCTCCACGGACGAGTCGCTGCTACCATCGTCAACGAAAAGAATTTCTCCTTCTACGGCCTGACTCTCCGAGAGATCATCAAACACAGCGGAGACACGCTCGAAGAAATTGCCGAGAACTGTTTCCTCGTTGAATACCGGAACAATGACTGTAAGGCTATCCAATGCCCTGCTCTCCTAGCTCTGAAAGGTCCATACCTTGTTCAACACAAAGGTCACCATAAAGACAGTGCCCGTAGCCGCCACCTGGGCGATCAGGTAATGCCAGGCAAACACGGACGTTGCTGTCGCAACGATGCCCAAGTTCAAAAAAAATCCTATGACGGACACCACGCAGAACAATAGAGCTGATGCACTGTAAGAACGCTGCGTTTTATGGAAAAGAAAGCGACGGTTAAGGGAGTGATTGACGATTGCGCCAACTACAAAACCAACGCTTGAACCTGTGATTGCTTTGAGCATCAGCACTTCCACAAAAACCAGTAAAACGGTGTAATGCGCGGCCGTTCCGGCCAGCCCCAAGACACCATAAATAAAGATCTGTGTGAAGTGTTCCGTCCTTAGCATAATGCTATCGGCCAAAGCAATATCGGCCTATTCCTTTCCGTGCCGTTGGATTCAGCGAAACCGGTAATCGATGCCTACCAGTATCCAGTACTCATCATACTCACGATTGGCCACATCACTATTTCGCTGATTGTGGCCAATACGCCCATTGATGATCAGCTTCCTGCTGGCCTGGTAGTTCACGCCCAGGTCAGCTTCCACGACTGAGTCGTCAGAATTATCGATCTCGTAGGTCAGGTAAGCGTAGCCGAGGCCCGCAGTCGCCTCCCATTGCGGCGCGATGGGGCGGATGTAGCGAATGTCTGTCCCGATGCGCTCCTCCTGCTCGGCAGTGGCCAGGTAGTCCTGGCGGCTGGCGTCTACAACCACATTGACCTGGCTGCCGTTGCTAAAGCGCTTGTCCACACCGGAGCGGATCGCGGTGACCTCCACTGCCGTGGTCTGCTGAAGATTGAAGACGACCTCTCCAAAACGGATGTCAAAGTCGGAGGTCTGGTCGGTGAGTTCCCGGCTCGCGGAGATGAAAAAATCGGTCGATGGATTGATCTGCCGGTCCAGGGAAAGGCTGCCCACGAAGCCATCGCTTTTGCTATCAAAACCACCACTCTGGGTTTTTATCTCACTGATACCCGCAGACGCGCTCAATTGCGTGGTAGACCAGGCTTGTGAGGCCTGAATGCTGACTGTGTTCCGGTCGATCTCAGTACCTGTATCCAGTTCCGCTCGGTCTGTTGTCAGGCTGACGCCGCCACTCAGGGTACTGCTGAACAAATGGTTCCAAGCGGCCGAGCCGATGACCCGCTCGCTGTCTTCCTGCGCGGCATCATCAAACTCGGTGTTCTGGTACCTGGCTGACAGCTGAAGCTGATCTGTTCGGGTCAGTTGGAGAATATATCTCGGGCCTGTGCTAAACAGATTTTTCCGCACCCGGTTATCCGGCGTATCCGGGCCCTGTGATGTCCGACGGACGTCGCGCAGATCATCAGAAAGATCCCAGTACAGCCCTTGGGCCAGCTGGCAACTGCCATCAAAACCCAGATCCACGGACTCCTCGGGGTCAAAGGTATCATCGAGCCAATAACTGTAGGCCAGGCCGCCACCAAGGCTGGCATTGCACCGGCCGGGGTCGGTAGCGTAGTCCACTTTCAACCCTACCCGGGTTTCCAGGTCGCTCTGTTCGTTGACATGAGTCTTCGCGGCATTGTCGCTGAATCGGGTATCCAGCGTGCCATTGATCTGAATCGGCTCTGCCTGCAACGCACTCGACGCGCCAGCCAGAACGATGACCGCAAGCATGCGTGCAGGTGAAAGGAAAATATGCCTGTCAGCCATTGATCACCGCCCCCACAAACTTGTCCGGATTGAAAGCGGTGGCGGCATTCTCCACGGCGCTTGTTGAGATGCGCCCATGAGGAACAACCAACATCGAGTAATCTGCCAGTTCCCCGAGTATCCGTGCGTCCGGGGAGTCGGTGATCGGTGCAGTATCCAGCACAATAAAACGATCCGGGTACCGGCGGCGTACAGCTTGCAGGAACTGTTTCATGCGGAATGAGGTGAAGAACTCCGACGGCGATTCCCGTCGGCTGCCTGCGGGAATCAGGCGCAGCCTGGGGATACCGGTGGGGTAGATAATGCGGGCGATATCGAAGTCCGGATCGTCCAGGAAGTCAGTCAGTCCGTTCTCAGGAAGAATGTCCAGGGCGGTATGCATGGACGGCTCCCGCAGGTTGCAGTCGATTACGAGGGCTGTCTTGGATTGGTCAAATGCAAATGCGGCAGCCAGGTTGAGGGCCACGAACGAGGAGCCGGCGCCCTCGCCTGCCCCGGTTACCACCAGGGTGAAATTGTTGCCGCCGGAGACTTCCAACAGTTTGGTGCGCAGATTCCTGAAACGGTTCACCAGGTCCCGGTTGCGGGACTCCGGGTAAATGATGCGCCGTTCATCCAGGTCATCCCCGGTTAGCTTGCGGGGCTCCTGCATCCGGGCGATTTGCTTGCTGATGACATACTTGTCGACGGCACCTGGACCCAGTTCCAGAGAACTTGGAACCAGCATCCGGGAGTCATCCCACTCTGAATAAGGCGCAGCGTTGCCGCCTTTGTCCTGCATGCTCAACCACTGACTTTCCTCGCCCTGGGCTCCAGTTTCGGAGTTTTCTGGTTCTCGGCGCTTTTTCTTCTTCGCCACATGGTCCCGGCTCTGTTGTGGATCAGTCATTAAATGGTCCCCATCACCTTTAAAACAACTACGGTGGCGTAAGCAACACTCACTACCACTGCGCATACGATAACGGCCAGGGTCAGCTTACGCTCGCGTCGCTTCTCGAAAGGGGTACGAACCCGAGGCAGCTGCACCAGCACCGGAAGCCCTATGCCCTCTTCCAGTTGCTGTCGGGCCCGGACGCGGGGATCGATCTGAAGCAGGCCGGCTACTGCTCCGAACGGTGCGGCTAAGCCCAATAGAAGGCCCGCGGCGGCAAAGAGCTCGAACTTGGGTCCCGAGGGTGTCTGCGGATACTGAGCTGTTTCACTTATTTCGTACTTCAGACCCTGGCCCTCGATGTCGAGATGCATGGAAACCCTGGCTCTCTCGCGCCGTTTAAGGAGATCGTCATAGATCTGCTTATTGACCTCCATATCCCGGGTGAGCTCCGAATACTCGGCCTTATTGGCCTGGATGCGCTCCATGCGCTCTTCCTGATTATCCTTAAGTTGCTCCAGAGAGCGAATCCGGGTCTCTATGGTCTCGATGTCGGCGCGCGTGGTCACCAACTTTCCTCTCAGCTCCTGATAGAGCGGATTGACCAGGGTTTCATCACCAATGGCCTCTGTTGACTGCTCTCCGCTCGCACTCGCTGCATCACGCTGTTTGCGTAACTCGGCCAGTTGCTCCCTGAGGATGACAATGTCTGGATAAGTGTCGTGGTATTGCAAGCGAAGAGTGTCGAGCTGCTGCTCCATGGCCTGGATTCTCTGCTGGTAAGCATCTGGTGACCGCCCGCCCTGGCTAAGCGTGGGGCTAACATTATCAAGCTGCTGCTGCAGAGAGCGGGCGCGGGTCTGCAACTCCTGCTTCTCAAGCTGGGCCAGCTCGATCTGGTTGCGCAAATTGGCCATGCGGCTATTGGCCTCGGCCTCGGTGCCATCGACATTCTCGGACAGGAACTCTTTGAGTCGGCTTTCCACCTGCGCCAGTTGCCGCTCGTAACTCTTTACTTGCTTATCGATGAAATCATAGGCGCTTCGACTTTCAGCCCGCTTTCGCTGGTTGCTCTCTTCGATAAACAGCTGGCCAAGCCTTTGAGCGACCCGGAATGCCTCTAGCGGCGACCCTGAACGATAGGTAATGGCAAAATAACTCTCACCTCGGGGCCTGACGTTCATATTTGCGCGCAGCGTAGCCACACGGTTCATCAGCACTTCTTCACTGGCCTGGTTAGCTCCGTCCCCGAATATTGTGGGGTCAGTCGCGACACGCTCCATCGTGCTGCGTCTCCACAGCGTTTCCTTGGCCACTGAAGTTCGCTCACTGATTTTAGTGGTGACCGCGCTGCCCTCCATGAGTGGGGTGATGATGTTGCTATCGTCTACGAACACGATGACTTGTGACTCGTACTTGTAGGGCCACAGAAAACCGGCTGCTAGCACGGCGAAGCTGATGACAGCGAACAGGAAGAAAGCCAACCACTTGTGGGAGCGGACTTCCCTCAGGATTTCTTGTGGCAATTGGGAGAGCGGGAGTGCCATATGCTTAACCTGAGATCCTTGCCAATAAGCTAGAAAATTTAATCGCCGTTATCAGAAATTACGTTCCGGCACCGCAAGAATGTCACCGGGACGCAAAGCATAGTTAGTCTCAATGTCGCCCTTTTCAACGATATCTTGGAGCCGCACTGGGATGGCCACAACCTCGCCATTCACCGGACGGTAAAGCATGGCATCATTGAGGTTGGCAAAAGGGTTGGCTCCACCTGCGCTGAGAAACATGTCCAGCGCGGTCATCCCGTCCCGATAGGGAACCGACATGGGCTGGGCGACAGCTCCGGTGACCCGTACACGGTCACTGAACTCGGTACTACCCATAGAAGTGACAATCACACTCACCTGAGGCTCACGGATGTAGGCCGAGAGACTTTCTTCGATGCTCCCCGCGAGCTCCTCCGGTGTGCGGCCCGCTGCCAGAACATCGCCCACCAGCGGAACGGAAATTTTGCCGTCAGGCCGGATGGGTACCGAAGTACTGAGATCCTGGTTACGCCAAACGGATACAGAAACCACATCAGTAACTCCCAGGACATAGGACGCCCTTTGGGAATCGTTCGACATGCTCAGGGCTCTCTGAATTTGTTCAGGTGAGGAACCGGGGTTGCTGGCACAGCCTGCAAGCAACGCAACGGAAACAAGAGAGAAGATTAGTGCAATACCACGGTAAATCGACGTCATTACGCCACCTCGATACAGGTCCTTAGTGAGTCCATGTTCCGGAGCCTGATTCTTCCGGAACTACCTTGATCCTTTTTTAAACAATACCACTTCCACCGTCTGGATTATAATCAACAAATCCAACAACAGACTTTGATTCTTTATGTAATACAGATCGTAGCGGAGTTTTTCTCGCGTATCCTCCTCATTATCTGCATAAGCAAAGCAGAGCTGTGCCCAACCGGTCAAACCCGGTTTAACCCGGTGGCGCTCGCTGTAAAACGGAATTTTTTCCGACAGCTGTTCCACGAAGATCGGACGTTCCGGACGCGGTCCCACGAACGCCATGCTGCCATTCAGAACGTTAAGGATCTGCGGAAGCTCATCTATTCTCACTTTCCTAATGAACTCCCCCACACGCGTCACACGGGCGTCGTTTTTACTGGCCCATACGGCACCATTCTTTTCAGCATCGGTAATCATGGAGCGAAATTTATGCACTTTGAAAATTCGCCCATTGAGCCCAACACGTTCCTGGCTGTAGAGCACCGGCGCTTTCAAACCATCTTCAACTTTAATCGCGATTACAGTGAATACCATCAAAGGGAGACTCGCGAGCAATAAGGCTGTTGCTGCCATAAGATCAAGGGATCGCTTACCAAATCCGAAAACAGAGGATACGGTGAAGCCATCCGAAAAGACGAGCCAGCCTCTGGTAACCATCTCAAGGGCAACCTTCCTACTCTCCCGCTCGTAAAAGGTGACGCCGTCGACAATCTTTACGCCTTCCATTTTGCATTCGAGAAGATCCTCCATAGGGAGACCTTTACGGCGATCGTTAACGGCTATAACAATCTCGCTGACTGAATGTCTGGTAACGAATTGCTGCAACGTGCCCGGAATATCAATGAGGTATTTTTCTTCCACTTCGATTGGTTCATCTGGAGCAGCAACGCAACCTACAAGCTTGAACCCCTTGCGATTGAGAGGCGTTTTTAGGTCTTCCAAGATCTGTCGCGCCCGGAATCCCGCTCCAAACATCAGGACTTTCCTTCTAAAACTCTCTGTTCCTGCCGCCGCAAAGAACAAAGAGCGGGCCGCCCCCATCAGAAATATTCCGAACACCGCCGCGGACGTGAGGACCGAACTCGACCCGAGATACCAGAACCAATCAGAAGCCATAAGATAGGCAAAGCCGCAAAGTGGAATACTCACGATCACCGCCATGATGGTACGAAGCATCATTCCCGACATACCCTCTTCGAGACGGGACTGATGGACACCTATTGAAACCATCACAAGAAGATTGAGCGAAGAAAATAGGAGCGCGGAGGGGGCGATGTAAACCAGATGTTCGCGAAAAAAAACTGGATCGCCAAAGTATCTAAAAAAAGAGGACAAACTAAAGGCTAACGCAAGCGCGACAAAATCAATCAGTCCAAGGATGACAAAAGGTAGATGTATGTAATGTCTGAACAACCTGACGTGTGCCACGCCGACTCCTTTCCTTATTACATTCTAGTCGCCTGCATCCGATGCATTCGCGTTGAAGACGCAATCGATTGTACGGCAAGGGCTTAAAGCGGACAACTGAAGAACTGCTTAATAAATGGTGGGAGTGGGATCGTCAGCAATCTTTACATCTGGCGTTCGGGCCTACTTGCAAAGAAATTCCAAGACATTGTTTTTTGGTTCTTTCCTGGAAGTGGCATGTTTATGGCTTCTCCAATTACGAGCGAGCGTATTACAGCTTTCGGTTAAGACGGAAACAGACCAAAGGGATGGACTGACATGAAAACGCTTTCAAAAACTCTTGGATTTATAGCGGTTTCTGCGATGGCAAGTACAGCCAACGCGGCAATCATTAAATTTGAAGCAGCCTACGGGCTGGCCAACGCCCAGAACGCGGAAACCTCTTTCCTTAGCAGCACCTACAACCAGTTGACTGAAGACTTTGAGGGATTCACAGGGCCCGGCCAGATCGGTAGCTCAGACCAGGACAGCTGGATCGAAGCCGCTTCCTACTTCGATACTGCTGTGGGTCGTTTTACACTAACGGTTCCTGAATCCAACCCCGGTATTAACGACGTTAGCCCCGATCTTTTGATGATTGAGAGCCAGCAAACTGGTGAATTTGGCCGAAACAACAATGTTGGCCCAACTCAATGGTTGGACAGCAACGATGCAGACGAAGTCGTCTGGAGCATTCTAGCTGGCAATTACAATGCTCTCGGCTTCTATCTCTCTGATCCAAATGACCAGGGTGCAGCGCTTCGACTAGAGTTTGCGGATGGAACTGTATCGGAGGATCTCCAGCTGAACAGTCCGCTCAGCAACGGAAACATCTCCTTTATTACACTGTTCTCCGACGTTGCCTTCACCAGCGCAAGCCTTGTTTTCAATAATGGAACTGGCGAAAACGATGGCTGGGGTATCGATGGCATTACCTTGGCGAAGGTTCCCGAGCCTGGAACGCTCGCTCTGTTGGGTCTTGGCCTGGCAGGCTTGACGGTTGCGCGTCGTCGCAAAGCCTGAATTTGCTCTATCGGTAAAATAAGAAACGGGGGCTTCGAAATTCGAAGCCCCCGATTTTTTTGTCAGTTTTATTTACACAGGGCGGAAAGCACTTGACCCTTGTTTAGCCAACTTTCTCTCTATTCCGATAACAGCCTGCAGAACTCATGGACGGGAAGACTCTCGAAAACTTCCTGGTTTTTTATGGCACCAATTATTTTTTCACACCGGTGACTGACAAACCGGGTTTCGAGATTACTCCTGAACTTTTCCTCTAGTTTAGGAAGGCCCTCCTCTCTGCGCCGGCGATGTCCCAAAGGGTATTCGACTGCAACTTTGGAGGTACAAGAACCGTCAGTGAAGAATACCTGGACTGCATTGGCAATCGATCGTTTTTCCGGCTCAAGATACTCACGCGTATAACGTTCATCCTCCACGATTTCCATTTTATCTCTTAGCCTATCGATAATCGGGTGTGCCTCATGGAAGGCCTCTTCGTAATGCTCAGCAGTAAGGTTTCCGAAAATGAGCGGCACCGCTGTCATGTACTGCAGACAATGATCCCGGTCTGCAGCATTTGCCAGATTTCCAACCTTTGAGATGATGCGGATAGCGGACTCGTGGGTCGTGATGACAATCTTGTCGATCTCCTCAAGCCGGTCTTTCACCTCGGGATGCAGTTTTACAGCAGCCTCAGCAGCGGTCTGTGCGTGAAACTCTGCCGGGAACGAGATCTTGAAGAGGATGTTCTCCATGACATAGGATCCAAACTCCTGTGGAATCGAAAACTCCCTTTTTGCCTCCGGCTTGAGTTTTTGGTCTTTGTTAGTCTTGCTGAACAGTACATCGTAGAAGCCCCACTCTGGCGCTGTAAGTACGCCCGGTATGCCCATCTCTCCTCGCAAGGCTATATCCGCCAACCGCACGGCTCTTGACGTTGCATCACCTGCCGCCCACGATTTTCTGGAGCCAGCGTTGGGAGCGTGACGATAAGTCCTGAGTGACTGGCCATCGACCCAGGCATGGGACAATGCAGAGAGCATCTGCTCCCTGCTGGCTCCCATCAGTTTCGCGGAGACGGCCGTAGACGCTACCTTTACCAGTGCCACGTGATCAAGCCCTACCCGGTTAAAGGAGTTCTCTAGTGCCAAAACGCCCTGGATTTCGTGGGCCATGATCATGGCTTCCAGAACACTATGCATGGTTAGAGGCTCTTTGCCTTCGGCAACCTGTTTTTGCGAGAGGTGGTCTGCAACGGCCAGTATGGCGCCAAGGTTGTCAGATGGATGGCCCCACTCTGCCGCTAGCCAGGTGTCGTTGTAGTCCAGCCAGCGAACAATGCAACCAATATCCCAGGCGGCCTTGACTGGATCAAGCCGGAAGGAAGTTCCGGGCACACGGGCACCATGGGGAACCATCGTGCCCTCAACGATTGGGCCGAGATGTTTTGTGCATTCGGGAAAGCGCAAAGCCAGAAGACCACAACCAAGGGTGTCCATCAGGCAGAAGCGAGCGGTTTTCCAGGCTTCTTCGCTCGTTATTTCATAGGTCAGAACGTAATCCGCGATCTTTTGCAGGATTTCGTCATAGTCTGGGCGTTCGTTGAGATCGAATGTTGCTGACATAGTGGGAACCTCCTTGCCCCCACTATAGATTCCGTCAGAAGCTATCGCCAGGCCCCCTAACCCAACCTTCCATCAAAACCCGCGCACTGCGGCTCATAATGGCTTTGGTTGCGGTCCACTGACCATTCACTTCCTTCGCTTCTGCTCCAACACGCAACGTGCCGGAGGGGTGACCAAAGGTCACATGGGTGCGGTCGCCGCCCCTGCAGCCAGATTCACCAGGGTTCCGGGAACTGCCGATGCTGTGGCAATGGCCACCGCCGCCGTGCCCATCATGGCGTGGTGGAGCTTGCCCATGGACAGCGCGCGAACCAGTACATCCACGTCCCCTGCCCCGATGCTTTTGCCGCTTGACGATACGTAATCAAACGGTTTCGCCACGAAGGCCACTTTCGGGGTGTGCTGGCGATTGGCGGCTTCTTCGATGTTCTGGATCAGTCCCATTTTTACAGCGGAAATCACCGCAATAGATCGTCGATATCGACCTTAAGAGCCTTCGCAAGCGCTCCAAGTACCTGTGTAGAACCCATTTTGGCTCCGGCTTCAATTTGAGACACGTACGATTTTCCTATCCCAGCTTCGTTGCCCAGTGATTCCTGAGTGAAGCCTCGATACTCTCTCCAAATTTTAAGCGGATGCTCATCACCTGACAGGAGGCGCGTCGCGACCGATCCAGGAATCGCCTCATCCTCTCCGGTTGAAAGGGCCGCGAGAGCTGCATCGGCGTCTTGAATGTCACGCGCATCCTGAGCCATCTCCAGCAATTCCTGATACTCTGCGTAAGGAATCACCGCATATTCAGGTTTGCCTGATTTTTCAATAATCTGAACGCTCATTTGTAAACATCTCCTCTCGCACCAACTTTCAAAACCAATAAAACCAGCTGGCCATCATCAATACTGCAAATTGCCCTGTAACCGCCCTGACGGAGTCGCCAATAAGGCCTTCCCTTAAGGGGCTTCCAGTCTCCGTTGTAGCTTTCAGGATCCCGGGCGATCGATTCAAGTTCCGACATGATCTTTTGGGCTATGGGCCTCGGAATCTTTCGAAGCGCCTTAAGCGCAGATTTTTTGAATTTTATGGAATACATGGGGGGAGTTTACTAATTAGTTTTCTGTTAGTAAACCTTAGAGGTAGGCCGCGCTATTCTTGAGGAGAGACGAACTCTGAACATCTACCCGCCAAGACAAAGCCGGGAATACCCCGGCCTATACTTGGGAATCTTACACAATCATTGTTAAAACGAGTCGCCAGGCACCCTCACCCAACCTTCCATCAAAACCCGCGCACTGCGGCTCATAATGGCTTTGGTTGCAGTCCACTGACCATCCACTGCCTTCGCCTCAGCCCCCACACGCAACGTGCCGGAGGGATGCCCGAAGGTCACATGGGTGCGGTCGCCGCCCCCTGTAGCCAGATTCACCAGAGTTCCGGGAACGGCCGATGCCGTGGCAATAGCCACCGCCGCCGTGCCCATCATGGCGTGATGGAGCTTACCCATGGACAGAGCGCGAACCAGGACATCCACGTCCCCTGCCCGGATGTTTTTGCCGCTTGAGGATACGTAATCAGAGGGCTTTGCGACGAAGGCCACTTTCGGGGTGTGCTGGCGATTGGCGGCTTCTTCGATGTTCTGGATCAGCCCCATTTTTACCGCGCCGTGGGCCCGAATGGTTTCGAACCTTGCCAGGGCTTTGGGATCGGAGTTGATGTCGTCCTGCAGCTCGGTGCCTTTGTATCCAATGTCCTCCGCGTTCACGAAGATGGTGGGGATGCCGGCGTTGATCATGGTGGCTTTCAGGGTGCCTTCGCCAGGCACTTCCAGGTCGTCCACCAGGTTGCCGGTCGGGAACATGGAACCCTCGCCGTCGGCCGGGTCCATGAACTCCACCTGCACTTCTGCAGCCGGGAAGGTCACGCCATCGAGCTCGAAATCGCCGGTTTCCTGCACTTCACCGTTGGTAATGGGCACGTGGGCGATGATGGTTTTCTTGATGTTGGCCTGCCAGATGCGGACGGTGCAGGTGCCGTTCTCCGGAACCCGGTCTTTGGCCACAAAGCCGCTGTTGATGGCGAAAGCACCGACGGCGGCGGTGAGGTTGCCGCAGTTACCGCTCCAGTCCACAAAGGGCTTGTCGATGGAGACCTGGCCGAACAGGTAATCCACATCGTGATCCGGCTGGGTGGGCTCCGCCAGGATCACGGTTTTGCTGGTGCTGGAGGTGGCGCCGCCCATGCCGTCGATTTGCTTCTGGTAGGGGTCGGGGCTGCCGATCACCCGGAGCAGGAGTTTGTCCCGGGCTTCGCCTGGTATCTGGCAGGCTTCCGGGAGGTCCTGAAGGCGGAAGAAGACGCCTTTGCTGGTGCCGCCACGCATGTAAGTGGCGGGGACTTTGATTTGGGGAGCGTGGGGCATGGTTTTACTCTCTGTATCCGTGAAGATGGGGTCAGAAGAAGGCTTTCTTCTGCCCCCTTGTTTCCTGGCTCAGGCAGCGCCTTCGGATTGCAGGAAATCTTCCGCAAACCGCTGCAACACACCACCAGCGCTATAAATAGACACTTCCTCAGCGGTATCCAGGCGGCATACGACCGGAATGCGCTCGGTGCTGCCATTCTTCCGATGGATGACCAGCGTAAGCTCGGCGCGGGGCGCCGGGGTGCCTTCCACATCGTAGGTTTCGGTGCCGTCGATGCCCAGGGTCTTGCGGGTGGTGCCTTCCTCGAACTGCAGGGGCATCACGCCCATACCGATCAGGTTGGTGCGGTGAATCCGCTCGAAGCCTTCGGCCACGATGGCTTCTACGCCTGCCAGTGCCACGCCCTTGGCGGCCCAGTCACGGGAGGAGCCCTGCCCGTAGTCGGCACCGGCGATGATGATCAGCGGCTGCTTGCGCTCCATGTAGGTTTCGATGGCTTCCCACATGCGGACCACTTTGCCTTCCGGCTCGATGCGGGCCAGGGAGCCCTGCTTCACGTTGCCGTTTTCATCCCGAACCATTTCGTTGAACAGTTTGGGGTTGGCAAACGTAGCGCGCTGGGCTGTCAGGTGATCACCACGGTGGGTGGCGTAGGAGTTAAAGTCTTCCTCCGGCACGCCCATCTTGTGCAGGTACTCACCAGCGGCACTGTTCATCATGATCGCGTTTGAGGGCGACAGATGGTCAGTGGTGATGTTGTCCGGCAACACCGCCAGCGGACGCATGCCCTTGAGGGTTTTCTCACCTACCATGCCACCTTCCCAGTAAGGCGGGCGACGGATGTAGGTGCTCTGGGGGCGCCACTCGTACAGCGGGTTGGTGTTGGCCTGCGCATCCCGGGTGATGTCGAACATCGGGATGTAGGTGCTGCGGAACTGCTCCGGCTTCACGCTGGATTTCACGATGGCATCGATTTCCGCATCGTCCGGCCAGATGTCCTTCAGAGTGACGGGGTTGCCGTCTTTATCGTAGCCCAGGGCATCTTTTTCGATGTCGAACCGGATGGTGCCTGCGATCGCATAGGCAACCACCAGCGGCGGCGACGCCAGGAACGCCTGCTTGGCATAGGGGTGAATCCGGCCGTCGAAGTTCCGGTTACCGGAGAGCACGGCGGTGGAGAACAGATCGCGATCCATGATTTCCTGCGCGATCTTCGGATCCAGGGCGCCACTCATGCCGTTACAGGTGGTGCAGGCGAAGGCCACCACGCCAAAGCCGAGTTGTTCCAGCTCCGGCAGGAGCTTGGCTTCTTCCAGGTACATCTTCACGGTCTTGGAACCCGGCGCCAGCGAAGTCTTCACCCAAGGCTTGCGGGTCAGGCCCAGCTTGTTGGCGTTGCGGGCGATCAGGCCCGCAGCCACCATGTTGCGGGGGTTACTGGTGTTGGTACAGCTGGTGATAGCGGCGATGATACACGCGCCATCCGGCATCTTGCCTTCTTCCTGCTCCCATTCACCGGCAATGCCGCGTTCTGCCAACTCGGATGTGGGCAGGTGCGCGTGGGGGTTGGAGGGGCCAGCCAAGGTACGGGTCACCTTGGACAGGTCGAACTTCAGCACACGCTCGTATTCCGCGTTTTTCATGCTGTCAGCCCAGAGACCTGTCTCTTTGGCGTATTTCTCCACCAGGGCGACCTGATCGTCTTCACGACCGGTCAGTTTCAGGTAATCGATAGTCTGGCCGTCGATGTAGAACATCGCTGCGGTGGCGCCATACTCCGGAGTCATGTTGGAGA
>Ga0098069_100082_pt1 | contig 57810 bp, 56 predicted proteins | sample 27_taG_FD_92584 | JGI IMG/M metagenome (GOLD analysis project Ga0098069, IMG submission 92584) | Marine viral communities from Cariaco Basin, Caribbean Sea - 27_WHOI_OMZ | ecosystem: Environmental > Aquatic > Marine > Oceanic | place: Caribbean Sea: Cariaco Basin | collected 2014-11-09
AAGGTCTCTCCTTTCTACAAGAAAACCATCGGTTACGGACTGCCGGACTTCGCAGAGGAACTCAACTACGGAGTCGATCTATCAACCATCTGAGGGTGGTATCAGATTGATGGGGTGAAGGTGACCCATCAACCATTAAATCCGTATACCCAAATTTAGTTGGTTAAATTTTAAACGCAAATTTAGGCTATAGGTGCGCTGCGAGGCTTTCGTGTTCGACGGTTGGCAACAAAAACGCCGGTTAAAATAGCCGCCATGCCGATAGCATGCTCAATAAGAAACGGTTCGCCATCAATCACGCCAAGTATTAGCGCCACTATGGGAATTAAATAGGTGACTGAGCTCGTGAAGGTGGTATCTGTTATTTTTACAACTGTATTGAAAATAACTAATGCCATTGCGGTGCCAACCACCCCAAGCAAAAGAATAGCCGAAAGTGAAAAATAAGAGTCAGGTTGCGTAGCAAGCTGCTCAATGAACGGGGTTGCGGCCAGCAAATAAATCAACGCCGGCGGCGCTACTAAAAACAGGCTAACCCCAGTAATGGTTAGCGCGCCTAGGTCGGGAATATGGTGCTTGATAAGGTTAAGGTTAATTCCGTAACAAACCGTCGCCAATATAATTAGCAACGCATAGGCGTTAAATTGAAAGTCACCGTTGGCATTTGCGGTTATTAAAATGACGGTGCCGGCCAACCCAATGAGAACACCTACCCACTGTTGTACCACCACTATTTGTTGAAATACCAGCACACCAATAAGTAGGGTAGCTAGCGGCGTGAAGGTATTCAGAACGCCAGTGACGCCACTAGGAAGCTGTGTTTGTGCGAAAGCAAACAAAAACGCGGGAATAAAGCTACCCACTAATCCAACCGAAATGAGCTTCGGCCAGTGATGGCGTTGCACAGTTTTAAAACGTTGCATTAAAAATGGCAGTAATACGAAGCCTGCCGAGGCGATACGAATGGCGGCGAGTTGATCAGGGCGAAAGGCGATAAGGCCTTTTTTAATCAGGATAAATGAGCTGCCCCAAATCATTGCGAGCAGCAATAATAGTAACCAAGCTTTTAGTGGGGGTGTTTCACTCTGCTGCATCGGCGTTAACCGTTGCATCTGCTGGGGTGTTCAGCCAGTTGGACAGAATAACCTCAACTTGAGGTAGGCCTAATTTATTGTGCGACGAGAACATTTCTACCTGAACACCATCACCAAACACTAACGCGGCTTCGCGAGCCTGCAGCAGTGTGCTTTTACGCTGGCTAGGCTTTAATTTATCGGCTTTGGTTAGCAATACCAGCACCGGAATACCGCAGTCAGTTGCCCAATGCAGTAAATCCTGATCGGTGTCACGGTATGGGTGACGAATATCCATCAATAATACCAGGCCACGTAACGACTGACGTTTCTGTAAGTATTCGCTAAGCGCCAGGTTCCATTTTTCTTTCACCGCCAACGGTACTTTGGCGTAACCGTAGCCTGGCAAATCGATTAAGCGTTTCCCTTCAGCAACTTCAAACACATTGATAAGTTGCGTGCGACCAGGCGTTTTACTGGTGCGTGCTAATGCTTTTTGACGCGTAATAGTATTTAATGCGCTTGATTTACCCGCATTAGAGCGACCAGCGAACGCAATTTCGACGCCGGCATCGTCAGGCAACTGTCGAATATTCGCAGCGCTCGTGATAAATTTTGTGGGTTGAAAGTTCAACGTGGTGTTCATAGACGTGTTTAAGACCTCAATTGAAACCACATAGTATCATGATTAGACGTTTAATCCTTACAACTTTTGTGTAAAATAGCGTCTGTTACAACATCCAGAGCAGAGATATCGATCATGAAAAAAATCGCAATGTTCGTCGGCCTGTACCTTGGCTTAACAGGTGTCGCTATGGCAGCAACCGGTGACGCTGAAGCAGGACAACAAAAAGCAGCGGTATGTAGCGCTTGTCACGGGCCAGATGGTAATGCGCCATCAGACATGTATCCGAAAATTGCCGGTCAGCATGAAGGCTACCTGTTCAAACAGTTAAAAGATTATAAGCTTGCAGCTGAAACTGGCGGCGAGCAAGGCCGTGTTAACGCCATCATGCAAGGTCAAGTGATGATGTTGAGCGAGCAAGATATGGCTGACCTAGCGGCTTACTATGCGTCTCAAAAAATGGAAGGCGGTAGCGCTCCTGAAGATGTGATTGCGGCCGGCGAAAAACTTTTTGTGGCGGGAGATGAGTCGCGCGGTATCGCGGCATGCGCCGCTTGTCACGGGCCGCGTGGTGATGGTATGGCGTTAGCTAAATTTCCAGATATTTCAGGCCAACACGCGGCGTACACCAAAGCACAGTTAGAATTGTTCCGTAGTGGCGAACGCGCAAATGACATGAATAACATGATGCGCGACGTAGCAAGCAAGCTTACTGACAAAGATATCGAAATTCTTTCGCAGTATATTCAAGGCTTATATTAAGCAATAAAAGGCAGCGAAAGCTGCCTTTTTTGTTTTTTTGTTGCAAAAAAAACGTCACAAAATCGCACTGTTTACGGGGGCTTGTGCGAAAAGTTATAAAAAATATGGTTTTTAGAACATAATAATCATTGATAATTCGCTGTGAATAAGTAAATTGAATGCCATTGGATTTTAGCCAAGCCACGTAGAATAAGGCTTAGCTAAGTTAAGAATTAAAATCCAGGGAATAAAAACACGGCCAGGAGGCCGCCTTTTAACCAAGCACAATAATAAGAACAGAGCTCGGTTAATGCGCTTTAACTAATAACAATAATAATAAAAAAGCTCACGGACGTTATAATTAAAAACATGGAAGATAATGACAACCGTTCTCGAAATCGCACGTGCGCTGTGTGAAAGATTGAGAATAAATCAGGCGATGGAAACATCGCCTTTTTTATTGTCTGCAAGATCAGGTAAACTATGCGCTAGTTTCAAATTCACCTGTTCTGGAAGCACTCATGACTCGCGTCAAAAAGACTCGCAAAACTGGCCCACTTGCTGCGGCCAAAAAAACTCAGCCTGAATGGGAAAAGCCAAGTCGTGCCAAAGCACCGGCGAAAGCACCTCAAAAAAACAAGGGGCGTAAGCCGGGTAGCCGTTTCAACGTTAGCAATGATCAGCGGCAATCGTCAGGTGCAGCCGGTGGGCGGGCAACAGAAGACCCAAGGTTCGGTAGTAAAAAACCTATTCAACTTATTCGCCCTGATCAATTGGCAGAAGCAACACAACCCGCTTTTGACCGTAATGCCGCTTTGGCTGAGCTAAATGCCATTGAAAACGATGACCGCCTGCAGGCGTTGCTTGATCGTGCCGATGAGGGTGATGAACTTTCTGCCAACGAAGCACGTTATGTTGAAGAGCGGACTGAGCGTTTTGCGCAACTTGCTGAGCAGTTAGGCATTGAAATTGACGACAGCGATGACGATTTTGATGACCTAGAATTTGACAATGAATTTGAGGATGACGATGACAGATAGCAGCTTGCCATTGTGGGCTTGGATTGCAGCAGTAGTTGGTATTGTAGTCATTTGCGCGCTAGCGTTTTACGCGGGGCGCCTGCTGGGGCAGTTGAAGCAGCAAAACCAACGCCGTGACGAAGCTTTAGCGAAGCGCAACGAAAACCTGCACGAAAGCATTGTGACTATCGCCAAAGCCATGGACCAAGGGCAATGCCCGTTGTCTGAAGGTGCTTTGCGTTTAGTGGTGCTGCTTGACCTGCGCGTTGAGTCCGTTGAGGCTAAATATGCAGCTCGTTATCCGGCGTTGCACGACATGTATGAACGCATTAAACACATGCCTACGCATGAAGCTCGCAAGCAATATCCTAAACAAGAAATCCGTAAAATGGATACCGAACGCGAAGGGTATGAACAAGAGCTGGAAGACGTCATTTTGCAAGACGTCCGCCAGCTGTTGAAAGACTTCGGCTAAGTTACTGCTTATAAACTTGGCCGTCTTTAATGACCAAGTTAATGCCGCTAAGCAGTTCGATATTGTTTAGTGGGTTGCCATTAACCGCAACCACATCGGCGCGGTTGCCAACTTCAAGCGTGCCTATATCCTTCACGCCAAGTAATGTCGCCGCTTCGGCTGTCGCGCTGCGAATAGCGGTTAACGGTGGCATACCCGCTTCAACCATATAAATAAATTCGCGATAATTTTCGCCGTGGTCATAAACGCCAGCGTCTGTACCAAAGGCAATTTTTACCCCAGCTTTATAGGCCTGAGCGAATGTGGACTGAATTTTCGGTCCAATTGCTGCAGCTTTAGGACGCACTATGTCAGGGAAAAAACCGTCAATTTTGGCTCTATCAGCCACCGAGCGGCCGGCGGTAATGGTCGGAACAAAGTACACGTTGTTTTTCTTCATGGCAGCCATGACTTCAGCATCCATATAGGTACCGTGCTCAATCGAGTCGACGCCAGCAGCGATAGCACGCAACATGCCTTCTTTGCCGTGCGCATGTACGGTTACCTTCATACCGTAGTCTTTTGCTGTGGCCACAACCGACTCAAGCTCGTCCATCATGAATTGCGGATTTTGCCCGCTTTTCGCAACGCTTAACACACCGCCAGTAACCGTTAGCTTAATAAGGTCTGCGCCGTCTTGATAGCGAGCGCGAACGGCCTCGCGAGCTTCGTAGGGGCCATTTAATACTCCATCAGCGGGTGTAGGGCTTTCATAAAGACCTTTGTAGGCGCCGTTCGTTGGATCAGCGTGTCCACCCGTGGTGGCGAGCGATTTGCCCGCGGTGAAAATACGTGGGCCGACAACCTTTCCAGCGTTCACAGCATTACGTAACGCAATACTCGCGTTATAAGAGTCGCCTAAGTCGCGCACCGTGGTAAATCCTGCCATAAGTGTTTTGTTGGCGTAATTCACAGCATCTAAGGTGACATCGGCGGCGCTGTGGGTAAATTTATGCATGTAACTACCAGGACCTAGTTGCGAGGTTAGGTGCGTGTGCATGTCAATAAACCCAGGCATTACCGTACCATTACGACGGTCTATAACCACATCGCCAGCAGCCGGCTGCTTAAAGCCTCTTTCAATGGCCGTTATCTTTCCGCCATCAATAACCACGGTCATATCTGACTTTGGATTCGCTTGCGTGCCGTCAATAAGCGTGCCGGCATACACTAAGGTATCAGCGTAGCTAGCGCTACTAAGGCCAAGCGCAACTGCAGCGGTGAGTAAGCGTCGCATGGTAAACTCCTTACTGTAATATTTGTTATAGGTTATTTAAGTTATCACGATAGCGATCGAATCACTACGGGGTCAACGTATAAGGGCGACATTGGGCGCTTTTTCTCGGTTTACTAACGCAGAATAGCGATAAATTGATATACTAACGGACTAAATCAGCCAAAGGTTTTCGGTGTCATGTTTAATCGTATACGAGAAGATATCAAAAGCGTATTTGCTCGCGACCCTGCCGCGCGTAACGCCTTTGAAGTGCTAACAACCTATCCGGGGCTACACGCCATATGGTGGCACCGGGTCGCCCATCGTTTTTGGCGTTGGCGCTTATTCTGGTTGGCGCGCTTCATTTCGACCATCTCGCGGTGGCTTACGGGTATTGAAATTCACCCGGGCGCACGCATTGGCCGGCGTTTCTTTATTGACCATGGCATGGGCGTAGTTATTGGCGAAACCGCAGAAATTGGCGATGACGTAACGATTTATCATGGCGTTACGTTAGGTGGTACCAGCTGGAATCAAGGGAAACGTCATCCAACGCTGAAAAACGGTGTGGTGATAGGTGCAGGTGCCAAGGTACTTGGGCCAATAGAAGTTGGCGAAAACGCGCGTATTGGTTCTAATGCTGTGGTGGTGAAAGACGTTCCTGCAGAAGTAACCGTGGTGGGTATTCCAGCACGTATTGCTAGTGGAATAAAAAGCACTAGCGAAGTGCAAAAGCGCCGCGAACAAATTGCCAAGCAGTACGGGTTTGATGCCTATGCTATTTCTGCCGACAACCCTGATCCAGTAGCAACCGCTATTGGCCGTATGCTCGACCATGTTCATGTGCTTGACCAGAAAGTTGCTGATTTATGCTGTGCAGTGAACAAGCTTGGCGGTAGCGTTTGCGAAGAAATTCCAGAAGTGCAGCTAGACGACATGGATTTTGTAACCGAAGAGCAGAAGGCTGCTGAGCAGCGTCAGAAAGCAGGTCAAAAATCGGGTCAGAAAGAAAGTCAGCAATAAAAAAGGCCGCTCAATGAGCGGCCTTTCGGAATTCTTCGCTAGAAGAAACGTAATTACATAGGAACTACGTTAGAAGCCTGTGGGCCTTTAGGACCTTGCTCAATAGTGAACTGAACAGTTTGGCCTTCAGCTAAGGTTTTGAAACCGTCTGATTGGATAGCTGAGAAATGTACGAATACGTCAGCGCCTTGCTCTTGCTCGATGAAACCGAAACCTTTAGCTTCGTTAAAGAATTTTACTTTACCAGTTACTGTAGACATGCTGTGATTCCTCGTAGTGCATGTGAAAATCTAGGGTATTGCTAATAAAAATTACGTGTAGTACTTGGGGACTTACAAAACGAGGTACAGCAATAGACTTCGTAACAGGCCACAATTAGACAGCCGAATTTTTTCTAGCGACCGCCAGTATACGCTTATCTTACTTACTGTCAATTAAAGAATCATTAACGCCCGCGCGGAATCTAGCCGCGTATCCAGTTCTTGGTAATGTGTCGGAACTGATCTGTACCTGAGCGGTGCAGCCATTCATAGGCCGCCATTTCTGATGAAATGATCACCACACCCTCTTGGCGCATACGCTTCAATGCCGTTTGTTTATCGCTATCACGGCGCGAACCTACAGCGTCTTCCACCACAAATACTTGATAGTCGTCAGCAATTAAGTCTAACGCTGTTTGCAAAATACAAACGTGCGTTTCCATGCCCATTAACACCACTTGTGGGCGAGATATGTCGTTGAGTGCATTGACAAAATTAGGCTCTTGCATGGAGCTAAAGTGCATTTTTTCAATGACTTGGGCATTTTCGATAACGCCGGATAAGTCATCCACACTAATGCCTAAACCCTTAGGGTACTGCTCGGTGACTAATACGGGCACGCCAAGCTCATTGGCTATTTCACCTAGCCAACGCATACGCGCAATAAGCTGATCGCGCTGGTGAATAACGGGGGCTAATTTTTCTTGGGCATCGACAATAACAAGTACGCTTTGGTCAACGTGCATGAGCATGAGTTTGCTTCCTTTGGTTGACGTCGCTTGACGTCTGATCAGTTCAAATTATGCATTGATTATGCCGCAAACATATTGCTATTCCTAATGCTACGCTATAGTTTGAGGGATGTAAGTTAAACTTTGGTGCTTACCTTAACGTTTGTTGTGTCAGAAGGATGCTGGCCATGACCGATCACTCGGCCGATACGCTGCTACAAAATTTTCGCAATAAAGTCACTCGCAATATGGTGTGGGCGGGTGCGGTGACGCTGTTGGGGTTAACAGGCACGCAACTGTGGTTGACGCATTATTTGCAGGCTGCGGTTATGTTTACTTCCGGCGTTGTTTTTGCCGCCATTGCGTACACGTTTCGTGCGCAACGCATTCCTAACTATTGGCGCCTACTTTTTATGGTGCTACTTACCGCAATCTGCGCAATGTCGATCAGACAAAATGGCGTTATCGGGGTTTACTGGGCCTACCCTTTGCTCGTTTCAAGTTTCTTTATGTTCCGCGATGGCTATGCCATTGCGTTAGCGACAACCATTACCGTTGCCATTAGTGCTGCGGGTATTGCGTTTATGGAGGTTGATGATGCGTGGCGAATTGCTGCGTCGTTAACCGTCATTTTAGTATTAGGTAGCGTGTTTGTGGTCATGTTAGGGCGTATGCAGCGGCTGTTGCATCAACTTGTCATTACCGACACCTTAACTGGGTTGCAAAACCGCCACCGACTAACCGGTGTGCTTAATGAGCTACGAGCTAACTTCAAACGCTATAATCGTGCTGCCAGTGTATTGATGCTGGACTTAGACCATTTTAAATTACTCAACGATAAATACGGGCACCTATTTGGCGACCAAATGCTCAAGCAACTTGCGCAACGTTTAAAACAAAAACTTCGCGTCAATGATCAGTTGTTTCGGGTTGGCGGGGAAGAATTTTTAGTGGTGCTTCCTGAAACCGAGTTGTCTGAAGCCGAAAAAGTTGCGCAAAAACTATTAGCCACGGTAGCTAATGAACCGTTTGATGGTAAAGATGCACAAGTACACCTGACGGTCAGTATTGGCGTTGCCCAGTTGCGCGAAGAGCAATCGTGGGCCGAGTGGATAAACAGTGCCGATACTGCTTTACTTGAAGGTAAACGAAAAGGTCGCAACCAAGTGTGCGTGGCTGAAAGTTACACGGAAATTTAATGATGAATACAGCAGCAACGGCTTACCCTTTAGAGAATTTAAACTTATGGCAACAGTTTCGGCTGGTTGCCATGCGCACCATTTATTTCGGCGTTGGCGTTGTTGCCTTTGTTCTTGCGGGTATTCTCGCTGCGCAAGCCCGTTGGCTAGAAGCGGGCGCGCTAACCTGTGTTGGCTTGGCGTTTATTCTTACTGGCGTTATTTACCGTAATGAGCTTGCTCCGCAGTGGATAAACTTTTTGTTTATCTGTGCGTTAGGTACCTTAGTCAGTGTATCGATGAAGTCTAGCGGCATGATGGGCGTGTATTGGATGTACCCAGTATTGGCGATGGTCTTTTTCATGTTCGATAAGACTATTTTTGTATTGGTCATCATGCTTATCTATGCCTTGTTTGCGGCGGTTATGTATAAGTTTTTACCGTTTGACTATGCCTGGCGCATTGGCCTGTCCATGTTGGTGCTTATTAGTGTGGGTGCTGTATTTTTGCTGATGATGAGCTATATGCAGCGCAATATCTCGAAACTCTACGCAACCGACCCCCTCACAGGCTTCTACCGCCGAGACTACGTTAATGACATGCTACAGCAAGCTTTGCAGCGCGCTGAGCGGAGTCAGCAACCGGTTAGCCTGATGATGATTGACCTTGACTCGTTTCGAAGCGTTAACGACAAGTTTGGGTATATGTTTGGTGACGAAGTGTTGAAAGAAACCGCGAAACGCATTATGCGCTATTGCCGCCGTCATGACGTGGCATTACGTAGCGGCGGCGCCGAGTTTTTGATCATATTTCCAAACACCGGCATTAAAGAAGCTGCTGCATTGGCTGGCGAAGTGCTTGACGGCTTGCGCCATGAGCCATTCGCAATCAAGAGCATGATGACGACAGTGACTGCAAGTGCAGGAGTGGCCCAGTGGCAAAAAGGACAAAATTGGGGGGACTGGTTAGAGCGCGTTGACGCCGCCAAAGACAAAGCCAAAAGCCAAGGCAGAAACCGGTTGAGAATTGCGCAATAAATTTGCACCAACCGCGCGTCGCCGTTACAATTCGCTGCTTTAAAAATACGTAGTTACACATGCAGTCACACATGGAGTTACTCATGTTGTCACTTACGGAGCAAACAATCGGAGCAAATAATGGCACCTGTCCTTATCCTTATGGGGTCGCAATCCGACTGGCCCGTCATGCAACACGCAGCACAAATGTTAAAAGACCTCGGCGTCGAATGGCGTGCTGAAGTTGTGTCTGCCCATCGCACCCCTGATTTACTCAAAACCACCATGGAACAGGCTGAGCGCGATGGCGTACCGGTCGTGATAGCCGGTGCTGGCGGTGCAGCACACCTACCCGGTATGCTGGCGGCGTTTACCGCTATTCCAGTACTCGGTGTGCCGGTGCCAAGCAAGCAGCTAAAAGGGCTTGATAGTTTGCTGTCTATTGTACAAATGCCGAAAGGCGTTGCTGTGGGCACGCTGGCGGTTGGCCAAGCTGGCGCGGCAAATGCTGGGCTATTAGCCGCACAAATCATTGGCTCGTTTGACGCTTCAGTGCGTGAGCGTGTACACGCGTTTCGCAACGAGCAGCGCGAAAAGGTAATGAATGGTCCTAAGCTGGAGTTGCCAGAAGCATGAAGATTTTGTTTATCGGTGATGGTCAGCTCGGACAAATGTTAGGTGCCAGTGGAATAGGGCATGGTCATGAGTGCCTACTTTTTAGCACCCGCACCAACACCGTTAAACCGCTTAGCGCACAGCTTGACTTGTCGATGAGTCTAACCGACGCCATTGCTTGGGCTGACGTAGTTAGCTGGGAGCATGAAGATATTCCGGCTGATATTTTAGCCGCCGCGCATGACAAATTCTTGATGGACCCTGCCCGCATAAAAAGCCTGACCGATCGTCGCGCTGAGAAAAAACTGTTTGATGACTGCCGTGTGGCAACAGCGCCGTGGCAGACTTACCATAACGCCGACGAACTACACAAATTATTACAGCAGGCCGAGCAGCCATTGGTGCTCAAAGCAGCTCGCGGTGGTTACGACGGTAAAGGGCAGTGGCGCTACAATGTTGCCGATGATGCTGCCGAAATTGCGCAGCAAGCTGGCCAAGCGCCTGGTATTGCCGAGCATATGATTCCATTTGAGCGTGAAGTGTCTTTGGTTGGCGCACGTAGTAAAGACGGCAGCATTTGTTGTTACCCATTAATTACCAATGTGCACGATAAAGGCATTTTGAGTTATAGCTTGGGCGCTATTGACCCTGTTGATAATGAGCTGCAACAACAAGCCGAAGAAGCCTTTCGCCGGTTAACTGACGCGCTAAATTATGTGGGTGTTCTTGCTATCGAGTTTTTCGTTGTTAGCGAAGGTGGGCAAACCAATTTGTTGGTCAACGAAATTGCACCGCGCGTGCACAACTCAGGACATTGGACCATGACGGGTGCAAATTGCAGCCAGTTTGACTTGCACATTCGCGCATTAGCCGGCATGCCATTGCCATTATTACGGCTTGAGCCGACACTGATGCTGAATGTGATTGGCGCGGAGCAAATTCCAGCAGGCTTGTGGCATCACCCAGATACCCAATGCCATTGGTACAACAAAGAGCCACGGCCAGGCCGCAAGGTTGGCCACGTAAACATTCGCACGGCCAACCGCGATACGGCACTAAAATGGGTGGCCCAGTGGGCGGAAAAACTGCAGGTTCTGGCTGACTAAGCCAGAACCTCTTGTAGCCATGCGTTGATGGCTTGCACCTGTTCAGCGCATACCTGATGCTGCATGGCAAAAGTCTGATAATTCACGGCGTAGCCTTGCTGTTTTAACCAAGCATAAGCTTGCGCGCCCAGGGCCTCAGGTACAACCGGGTCTTGGGTGCCGTGTTGAACCAAAATAGACAATGACTTATTGGCTTGGTTCAGCGCAATCGAGTCTTTCGTCGCCAAATAAGTCGATAAAGCCAACAACCCTCGTAATGGCTTGGCATAGGTTAATGCCGCTTCATAGGCGACAGCGCCCCCTTGTGAAAACCCTGCCAAAATAATATTTTCAGGTGCAATTCCGCGCTCAATTTCGCGTTCAATAAGCTGATGAACAGCGCTTGCTGAAGCGCGCAGCTGGGTTTCATCCACTTCACGGTCAATGGACATGTTCAAAATGTCGTACCAAGCAGGCATACGCATGCCGCCATTAATGGTGACTGGAATTTGTGGTGCGTGTGGAAACACAAAACGCACGGCAACAGGTGGTGTTAAGTGGGGTACCAGTGGGGCAAAGTCATTGCCATCGGCGCCTAAGCCGTGAAGCCAAATAATTGCGTGTGTTGCGGCTTGGTTTGGTTCAATTTCTACACAGGGTAAATACGACATTCTTACTCCAATATTAATCGTCTTGGTGCGCTCGGTTCTTACCTAAGCCGCCACTAATGGTCATTTGCATGGCGTCGGCAGGCGACATATCGAGGGTTTCAACGCTGCTACGCGGCACAATAATCATATAGCCGCCGACGTTGTAGCTCATCGGCAAAAATACCGCAATGTGGTCATCGTCAAGTAGCTCTGACAAACGGTCGTCTTTTTGCCCAGGTTTTTTGGTCACAATACCAATAAGTTTCACGTCTGCACCGGGTAGCGTTACGCGTACTACCGACTCATCCGAAAAGCTTTTGCCCGACATGAGGTCAAAAACATCGGTAATTGTGCCGTATAAACTGCGTAATAGGGGCATCTTTTCCATGATGTTGCCCGGCAACTGCCATAATTTATTGACGAACCGCCAGCGCGCACTAAAGCCGACGATAACCGCAACAATGATAAAGCTTAAGAAGGCTAACCCAGGGAAATAGTATTTATCGCCGAGTATGGCCTCCCACATGGGCCGCAACCATGTTTCAATGGTCACCAAAAACCAGTGCACTAAGGCAATGGTCACCACAATTGGTAGTAGAATCGTTAAGCCTTTCAGTAGATACTGTATGACACGTTTCATGGTAATAGTCTCAAGCAGATAGTATGTATAGCTTAACGTTTTTTGGGGTGGATTATGAAATTATTTGGTAGTTACACGTCACCTTATGTGCGCCATTGTCGGATTGTTTTGACCCAGTTGCATCAAGACTTTCAGTTTATTCCAACTGACTACACGCAAAGTGCTCAGCAGTCGCCAGCCAAGCGCGTTCCATTTTTGCAAGATGGTGAGGTGATGCTGTACGATTCAGCATCAATTATTCGTTACTTGCGTGAAAAAGCACAGCAGGCTAGCGACCAAAGCGTTGAAGACTTTGACCTGTTTTGTATGGTCAATACGGCATTAGATGCCACAGTAAACGTATTTTTACTTGAGCGTGACGGTATTACCAGCGAGCACAGTCAATATATTGCGCGCCAACAAGAGCGCGTAGTGGCAATTTTAAGTGAGCTAAATCAACGCCATTGGCCCTTAGAAGGCCCTTATACCGATGGCCAATTGCGGCTTGCATGTTTTTTAAGTTGGGCACAGTTTCGCGAGCGCATTCATGTTGCGGACTATGCGCAATTACAACAATTTTTGCGGGCGTTAAACAGCCAACCTTGGTTTGCGAACACGCACCCAGCATTAAGTTAAAAATAACCATTAACGGGAGTTAACCAGTATGAAATATATTGTCGCGGTAGCAGGCGTCGCTTTGTTAAGCGCTTGTTCACCTCAAAAAGACACCCACACGGAGACGGCGGTGGACGCAAAAATAACCTACCCAATGACGGTGCGCGGAAATGTGACCGATGAATACTTTGGTCACGTTGTTGCCGACCCATACCGTTGGCTTGAAGATGATCGTTCAGCAGAAACTGAAGCATGGGTAAAAGCACAAAACGAAGTGACCTTTGAATACCTGGAACAGATTCCTTATCGCGATCAAATTAAAAAGCGTTTAACCGAGCTGTGGAACTACGAAAAAGTAGGCGCGCCGTTCAAAGAAGGCAAATATACCTACTTCTATAAAAACGACGGTTTGCAAAACCAATATGTGGTGTATCGTACTGACAGCGAAGGCAACACCGAGGTGTTTTTAGACCCGAATACCTTTAGTGAAGACGGTACCACCTCGCTTGCGACATTGAGCTTCTCAAAAGACGGTTCACTGGCCGCTTATGCTATTTCTGAAGGCGGTAGTGACTGGCGCAAAATCATCGTCATTGACGTTGAAACCAAAGAACAACTTGAACCAACGTTGGTCGACGTAAAATTCAGCGGTATTTCATGGTACGGCAATGAAGGCTTCTACTACTCAAGCTACGACAAGCCTGAAGGCAGTGAACTGTCAGCCAAAACCGATCAACACAAGCTCTATTACCACAAATTAGGCACTTCACAAGCCGATGATCCTGTGGTTTTTGGCGGTACAGAAGTCGAAAAACATCGTTACGTGGGTGGTCAAGTCACCGAAGACGACCGTTATTTAGTGATTACCGCAGCGGTTTCTACGTCGGGCAACAAACTGTTTTTGAAAGACCTCAGCAAGCCTGACAGTGAACTAGTAACCGTGCTTGACCACACCGACTCGGACACCTATGTCATTGATAACCAAGATAGCAAACTGTTCTTGGTGACCGACTTAAACGCGCCAAACAAACGCGTGGTCACGGTGGACGCAGGTAACCCGCAGTCGGACAATTGGCAGGACCTTATTCCAGAAACCGAAAATGTATTAAGCCCAGCTACAGGCGCTGGTTATATTTTTGCGGAATACATGGTTGATGCCATTGCTCAGGTTAAGCAATACACCTATGACGGTAAGTTGGTTCGCGACGTTGAGCTACCGGGTGTAGGCAGCATTGGTGGCTTTAGCGGCAAGAAAGACGAAGAGGTGCTGTACTACACCTTTACCAACTACAGCACGCCGGGCACTATTTATGCCTTTAATGCGGATGCCGGTGAGTCATCCGTGTATGCCGAGTCAAAAGCTGAATTTGACAGCTCTGCTTATGAATCTAAGCAGGTATTTTATACGTCCAAAGACGGCACTCAGGTACCTATGATTATTACCTACAAAAAAGGTATTGAGCTTGATGGGACCAACCCGACCATTTTGTACGGCTACGGCGGCTTTAATGTCAGCTTAACGCCGTCATTCAGCATGACCAATGCCATGTGGCTTGAGTTAGGTGGCGTTTATGCGGTTGCCAACCTACGCGGTGGCGGTGAGTACGGCAAGAAGTGGCACGACGCCGGCACGCAAATGAAGAAGCAAAACGTTTTTGATGACTTCATTGCTGCGGCAGAATACCTGATTGCCGAAAACTATACATCGAGTGAGAAGCTTGCTGTACGCGGCGGTTCTAACGGTGGCTTGCTGGTGGGTGCGGTGATGACACAGCGCCCAGACTTAATGCAAGTTGCGTTACCAGCTGTGGGCGTACTGGATATGCTGCGCTACCATACGTTTACTGCTGGCGCTGGTTGGGCATATGACTACGGCACCGCAGAAGACAGCGAAGCCATGTTCGAATACTTGTATGGCTACTCACCGGTGCATAACGTCAAGCAAGGCACGCACTACCCAGCAACCTTAGTCACTACGGGTGACCACGATGACCGTGTTGTTCCTGCGCATTCATTTAAGTTTGCCGCCGAGTTGCAAGCCAAAGATGCTGGCGCCAATCCGCAGCTTATTCGCATTGAAACGAATGCGGGTCATGGTGCGGGTACACCGGTTTCGAAAACCATTGAGCAGTACGCTGATATCTACGGTTTCACCTTGTGGAACATGGGTATTAAGAAAATTTAACACTACTAGCTTAAGCCAAACTAAAAGCCCCGAAACATTTCGGGGCTTTTTGGTAGATACTTTATTAGTTATTAAGACTCGGAGCTTTGTTCAGGACCGTGAATGACCTCAACGGTAATGGCGCCTTGCTCAATTGCTCCAGGCAGATCAGTTTCGAGTAGCTTCTGTGCTTCGTTGAATGGTTTGTTCAATGCCATAACGCCCCACGCTTGGTTGCGGCCATGTACTTTACCTGCGTAAAGCACCATGTCAGCAAGCTGTAGGGTTTCTTCCCAGTCCATTTGGGTTTCATTAAGATCAGCAAATGGATAGCTGATAAAGCCTGCCGTTGCACTTACCCAAATTTCTTGGTCGCCGGCTTTAATTGGTGTTGAAGCAATCACATCAAGCATGCGTTGCGCCATAATTGGCATTTTGCTTGCTTCGGTGTTGCTTAGGTAAATTAAGAACTCTTCACCACCCCAGCGCACCACCATGTCAGTTTCGCGAGACACTTGCAGTAGGCGCTTAGATACCTCAACGAGTACGTCATCACCCGCTGCGTGGCCTAAATTGTCATTAATCCGTTTAAAATGGTCTACATCCATTAACAACATGGCGTCGTGCGATACTTCGTGCGGCGCCCGAAGTTTATTTTGTAGCGCACGGCGATTCAGCAAGCCGGTTAGTGGGTCGCGTACAGACTGCTCTGCTAGCTTGCTGTTTGCCACTTTAAGTTCGCGGTTACTGCGCCGTGCAGCGCGGTATGCGAATGCGACAAAAATCATGGCAAAAATAGCCACGACAACCAGTAGCAATAAGATGGTACGTTTTTGGCTCTCGTTTTCAATGAGCTGTTGGTTAAGCTCATTTTTTTGTGAAAGTAGCTCAATTTGCATCGCCTTGTCTTTGCTGTCATACAAATTTTGCAGCTCTGCGATGCTTTTTTGTTGTTCATTTTGGTAGGCTTTTTCGCGCAATTCGCGTTGCTCAATGAGCACATTCACCGCTTCATATTGCTGACCAATGTGCACCAAGGCTTCAGCGTATTCACCTAACAATCCTTCAAGTTCCGCAGGTGACCAAGTTTCACGTGCAGGCTCAACAACTTCGCGCATTTCGCGCAAGCCTTTTTCAATATTGCCTAGAAATACGTCAACGTAACCAAGGTTAAAAAGAATAACTTCGGGCTCGAATTGATCTGGATTCATTTGGGCCAAACTGTAGGCGCGCTCCAATACCTGGCGAGCGCCTTCATAATCACCCATACGAATATCAATATCGCCAATATTGTTCAGCGCACTGATGTAGGTATACATGCGCTCTGGATCATCTTGAATACGCGCAATGACTTGTTGGTATAAACCAAGTGCGGTGTCGTAGTTTTTAAGAGAAGTCTCAATGCTTGCGCGTTCGAATAAAATATCGACTTCATATTCATTAAGTAAATTGTTGCTGTCGGCAAGCTGCAAGGCTTCGTCTAATTGTTGCAACGCCAAGTCATAGCTTTTTTGCAGGTTATAAAGTGTCGCAATGCGTGTTTTGGTGGTGATTAGTCGCGTTAGGGTGCGGCTATCGTCGCTTTTTGCCACCGCATCAGCGGCATAAATAAGGTGCTCTAAGGCCCGATCAAACTGGCTGCGTTGTTGGTATACATAAGAAGCCAAGTTATTCACAAAGTACAACACACGAGGCGACTTTGCCTGTTCTAAAGGTACAAGAGCTTCGTTTAAGTTAGCGAGGGCCTCAGACACTTTTCCTTGCATAACCATTAACAGAATTTCGGTTGCTGCAACATCGGCAATAGCGTCGGGCATGCGGCTAACCCGTGCGATTTCTTTTACTTCTTCGATTTGTTTGAACGCGGTGTCAATATCGCCAAGATACCCATGTGCAAGGGCCATATAGTTCAGCGTACGCACGCGAGTCATCAGCGGCGTTTCGGGTGTGAGTGAAGCCTCAATAGCAATGAGCTTTTGCATTGAGTTTTCGCTATCCGCTTGATTTAAAATGTCGTCAAGCTGACTTTCAATAGCGGCATCTACCGGAGGAATAGCACTTTCTTGTGCGTAAGCGCTCGTCAACGCGACGCTCAATAGCAACACAATAAGTAGTTTAAATTTAGGCATCAGCCCCCCGACATAAAAACTTCAATTCAGTATGCAGATTGACATATCTGGTCGGACTTGTAATGCCATATGCGATGAATTGCTAGATATGAGCGTTTGCAAGAATTGATGTTAACCAGATGTTTTGTGGCTTGATAATAACCCAATTTTTAGGCAAATGTAACAACTTGTAACACTGAAAACTTGCACAACCGTCATGGCATCGTATAGTTAGATTTCCATTATTATCGGAACCAAAACAATGGCCTTAAAAAATCGTTTTTATGTGAGTAGTTTAACGCTCACAGCATTGCTGCTTGTGGGTTGTAATCCGCAACCAACAACAAACTCGCCAGTTCAAGCTCCGGTTGCAGAGCAGCGCCCTTATACGGTGGAGTCGCCACAAGGTGACCGCCAAGACCCTTATTATTGGTTGCGTGATGATACGCGCACAGACCCAGACGTTATTGCTTATCTAGAAGCTGAAAACGCCTATTATGATGCGTATCGAGAAAAATATGCTGATTTAACGCAAACCTTAGAGCAAGAAATTATTGGGCGCATCAAACAAGACGATAGTTCGGTACCCTACCAAAAAGGCGATTATTTATACGCCACTAAGTACGAAGCGGGGAAAGAATACCCAATTTACGTACGTACCGACGCCCAAGGCAATGAGCAGGTGATGCTCGATGTGAACCAACTGGCCGCAGGGCAAAAATACATGGCCGTCAGTAACTGGTCGGTGAGCCCGAATCAGCAGTTGCTTGCCTACATGGTTGATAATACTGGCCGTCGGCAATATGAGTTGCGCGTTCGCAATTTAACCACAGGTGAAGACTACGCACAGACGCTGTCTGGTCTGTCTGCCGCTATTGCGTGGGCTAAAGACAACAAAACGTTGTTTGTGATTGAAAACGACCCGCAAACCTTATTATCAACTCGCGTTTTAAAATATCGTTTAGGTGAACCAGCTGAAAGCGCCGAATTGGTGTACGAAGAAACGGACAATACTTTCTATATGTACGTTAATAACACCACCGATGGCGAGTACGTACAGATTCATCTTGATCAGACCGTATCGACAGAAGTTCGTGTGTTAGATGCCGATACCCCAGATGGTGATTTTCAGGTGCTTGCCCCGCGCGAGCGCGACTTTCAATACAGCGCTGATCATATCAACGGTCGCTGGATTATCCGTACCGATTTGAATGCGCCGAACTTCCAGATCATGGAAGTTGCCCATGAAGACATCGGCGATAAAAGCAAATGGCAACCGCTTGTGCAGCACAAAGACGACGTGTTTATTCAAGACTTCGCGGTGTTCTCAAACTACCTAGCCATTAATGAGCGCAGCGAGGGCTTACGCCGTATTCGCATTGTGCCTTGGAATAGTGAAACGCAAGCGCAGTTTATTGCTTCAGATGAAGCGGCTTATGTCACAGGTTTTGAGCGCAATGTACAGCAAGACACCGATATTTTGCGTTATACCTACAGCTCGTTGACCACGCCTTCAACGGTTTACGCTTACAACATGGCAACTGGCAAGCAAGAAGTTTTAAAACAAACCGAAGTACCAAACTACGACGGCAGCTTGTATGAAACCGCACGTACTTGGGCGACGGCCGATGACGGCACGAAGATTCCAGTGTCGCTACTTTATAAAAAAGGCTTTAAGCAAGACGGCAGTGCACCATTGTATCAATATGCCTACGGGTCTTATGGTTCAAGCTCTGATCCATATTTCCGGTCAACCATTTTCAGCTTGGTCGACCGTGGCTTTGTATATGCCATTGCCCATATTCGTGGTGGCCAGGAAATGGGCCGCGCATGGTATGAAAATGGCAAAATGCTGAATAAAATTAATACCTTCACCGACTTTATCGATGTGACTGAACACTTGGTTGCGGAAAATTATGCGCACCCAGATAAAGTGTTTGCTATGGGCGGTAGCGCCGGCGGATTACTTATGGGTGCTGTAGCTAATATGGCCCCGGAACAATACCGTGGCATGATGGCCCATGTACCGTTTGTTGATGTGGTAACCACAATGCTTGACGAGAGCATACCCTTAACCACCAATGAATTTGATGAGTGGGGTAATCCAAAACATCAACCGTACTATGATTACATGCTGTCGTACTCACCGTATGACCAGGTGAAAAAACAAGATTACCCAGCAATTTTGGTCACCACGGGCTTACACGACTCTCAGGTTCAGTATTTTGAACCAGCAAAATGGGTGGCCAAGCTACGGACACACAAAACGGATGCGAACCCATTAATGTTCAAAACCAATATGGCGGCGGGGCATGGTGGAAGTAGTGGCCGGTTCTCGCGCATGAAGGAAATTGCAGAAGAATACGCCTTCATCCTGAACTTACTGCAAGAGCGCTAGCAGCTATTAGATAGTAGATATTAGCGAAAAAAAAATGGCGGAATCTGTTAGCAGATTCCGCCCTTTTCTAATATCCAATAGCTAATAACTAATATCGCCTTTGCTTTCAGGTTACCATTGGGCGCTGTGATAGACGTTTTGTACGTCATCACAGTCGTTCAACATATCCAACAGCTTTTCCATTTGCGCAATGTCTTCTTCACTTTCAAGCTGCGTTGTTAACTGCGGCAAGTACTGCACCTCGTCAACTTCAAACTCAATGCCTTCCATCGCTTCTTGCAGTGCCTGCTTTGCTTTGTGGGCTTCAGTATGTGGGGCGAACACGGTAATAAAGCCGTCGTCGGCTTCAATGTCGGTTACGTCCACATCGGCCATCATTAGCGCTTCAAGCACAGCGTCTTCGTCGTCGCCAGCAAATTGTAAAATGGCGCAGTGATCGAACATGTGCGACACACTGCCTGGGGCACCAAGCTTGCACTTGGTTTTGGTGAAGCAATTGCGTACTTCACCAATGGTGCGGTTCGGGTTGTCGGTTAGCGCATCGACCATGACCATGCAGTTGCCTGGGCCAAAGCCTTCGTACATGGCAGGTGAGTAGTCTTCACCGGCACCGCCTTTGGCTTTATCAATGGCTTTTTCAATAACGTGAGCCGGAACTTGGTCCTTTTTTGCGTTATCGATCAAGCTACGAAGCTGCAAGTTTGCATCGGGGTCCACGCCGCCTTGTTTGGCGACCACATAAATTTGGCGACCATATTTGCTATACACTTTACTTTTTGCTGCAGCGGTTTTCGCTATCGACTCTTTTCGGTTTTGATACGCGCGACCCATAAAATTGCTCTCGCTTTGTTCTAATGAAAGATAAGGGTGGCAATTTTATACCCAGTTACAGTTGATAATCCAGTTTTAACCAATAAGTACGACCTGGTTCATTGACTTGGGTTATTTGTTCGTAGCCGGAAACGGCAGCACCAGCAGTACTTAAGTGTTCGGCAAAGGCCTTATCAAATAAATTGTCCACCCCAAAGCTTAGTCGCCAGTGCTGACCAAACTTGCGATGAGCGTTAAGGGCTAGGGTGCCAAACCCCGCGGTTTCTTTAAAATCGCTGCCGGCGATATTACCCTGGCCAATGGCAACGCGGTGCTGATTGGCAACCACACGCCATAAGCCTGCAACGGTCCAATTTTGCACGGTGTACTCAGCCCCAAGTTTAAGTTCCAATGGTGGCTGCTGGGCAAGCGGGCGATGGTCGGTTAAATTGCTGCCATGGGTATACGCAAGGCTCGCGTCAAGCAACCAATGGTCATTCGCACGGTAGTTCACCAGTACCTCGCCACCAAAACTTTCGGTGTTCACCGAGCGCACTGTGTTTGGCTGCATTAGTGGACCATGCTCAATAAGAATATAGTCGTCAACGCGGTTATAGAATGTGCTCACCACCACTTCGGTTGCCGCAATACGATAGTGATAACCAAGGTCTAGTTGGTGGGTTAGTTCCGGCGCGATATGAAACGCACTGGCCGAGTTAGCCGACTGATTGTTGTTGCCAATTAGCTCCCAAAAGTCCGGAAAGCGCTCGGCGCGGCCAATGCCGGCGTACCACTGGTTAGCACCCAAATTGGTTTCGGTACGCACAAAAGCGCTCGTTAAGGCATCATTGCGCACCGCGCCATGGGTGACACTCAGCGGACGTAAGTCTTTCGTTTCCCACCAATCTATGCGAACACCGCCAAGCACATTAGTGTTGTTGGTGAGTGCATAACTAGCCTCAGAGAAAAAACCGGTTTGTTGAACAATGGCGTCATCAATACGGGGTTTCTGTTGGTAAGGCATCATCGGCTGGTTCATGCTGACCCGTTCACGATGGCTGTGGTACTGATGGTCAACGCCAGCCTGTAGTTTTACCCACAAATCAGTGTCAAACGTGGCCACCATGCGGCCGCCCCGACTATAACGGTCAGGGTTGCGCGCAGTTGGGTTCGGCATTCTCATGGTTGGCGTAAACTCGCGAAGGCTATAGTTATTCATAACGTGGTCAACGTAGCCAAAATAAATTTGGCTATCGAGCTCAGCAAGCCAGCTTGTTAGATAACTCTCACGCCAACGTAAGCTGGCGCTGGTGCGGTCAAACACGGCGCCATCCATCATGCGATCAGCATAGGCCGCTTCAGCACCACTTTGTCCGAGTGTCAGCAGTACTACGGTGTCTTGGTCGGGTGTCCAACCAAGCTGCGTATCAACGCCCCAACGCTGGTAAGCACTATTGATAGATGTACCGTTACCATCTCGATAGTCATCGCTTTCGCTATAACTGGCGTTAATACGCCAAAATCCATGGTCATTGCCAGCTAGGTAATCTGCATTTCCGTCAATGCGGCCAAACGAGCCAATAACGGTACTGATTTGGCCAGGGCTAGCTTCAGGGTCAAACTGGTAGCTCTTACGCTCAAACAATACGGTGCCAGCCGTTGGTCCATAAAGTACGGTTTGTGGCCCTTTAATAACACGGATTTGATCATAATTTTGCGGGTTAATATAAGCTGTGGGTGGTTCCATACGGCCACTGCAGCCGCCAAGTACCATTTGGTCGTCACTGCTAATGGTTAGGCGTGAGCCTGCCGCGCCACGAAATACTGGGTCACCGCTGGTGCCGCCTTTACGTATCAGATTAAAGCCAGGAATAGCCTTCAAGTAGTCAGCACCGTCTTGCGCGGGCAGTGGCTGTTGTGGTGCTTTGGGGTCTTTTACCAGTTCAATGGTATTTAGCGGCCGTGCGCCTGTCACCACAATACGTTCTAGCGGCGGGGCTTCGGTTTGGCTTAATGCAAATGCAATAGATAATGATAACAACATGGTTCGTACTCCAATACAGCCGATGTGGGCAACAGATGCGGGCATTATCAACACATTGATTTAAAAAGTGATGTGGCAAAATGTCGCAGGTGGAAATCTCGACAAACTGATGCATACTTAAGAGGTACTTAAGAAGGAGCTAAACTGCGTGACCATACGGGATATTTTGGCAGCCACAACACTGTTGCTTGTAACGCTTATTGCCAATAGTTTTATTTGGCTAAATGGCGCTGCAACCAACCCCTATGCGGTGCTCATACTGGTGCCCATGGCTGCGGCAATGCTGATGTTACCCTTTCGTTTAGCTTGGCTGGTTATGGTGCTTGGTGTATTAGGGCAGTTGCTGCAGCTACAAGCGCCGCTACCTACCCATCATCAAATGGATACCCACTATAGGGCAATGGTTTATGGTCAAGTTTTTGCCGCTTTGCTGCTTGGTGTCACGCTACATATTTTGCGCATACGTATAGTGCGACAACAACAAGCTATTCGCGCCTTGCATCAACGTCAGCATCGAGATGAGCAATTGGTCACTATTGGCACCGCTGCCGCGCAGTTCAGTCACGAAGTGGCAACCCCAATTCAAACCATACAATTTATGCTTGAAGATGCGCGGCAACGTTACCCGAACGATGAAGACTTGCAGCGTGCCGAGCAGCAAATACGGCGTATTCACAATTTGTTGTTGGACTGGCGACAAGTTGCAGAAGATGTGCGGGTTAATCGAGTGCTTGAATTACAAGTGAATGAATTGGTTCAGCAAGTACGTGATGCGTTGCTTATTGCCCGCCCTGACATTCGCGTTGATTGGCATGACAACGAATACCCTGGCTGGGTAGTGCATGCCGATAGGACGCTAATTCCGGCATTATTAAGTTTGCTTCATAATGCCGCTGACGCCGCACCACTGGATAGCAAAATAGATGTGAGCACTGCACGCACGGACGACTATTGGCAGATGACAATTTGCAACGAGGGCACTCCGTTAGATGCACTAAAAGCACGCGGTTTAGGTAAAGAGTTATTGCCCAGTAGCCGTGGCGTGGGGGCCGGGGCCATGTTGAGTTATGCGACCTTTGAACGTTTTAATGGCGATGTCAGTTGGCGTGCTGAACAGGCTTCGACGATAACTGAAGTGCGTTTGCCGGTTAGCAAAGCTGTGGAGCCTGAAAATGACTGATACGGTGTTAATTATTGATGACGACATTCAGTTGTTGCAGGCTTTGCGCAGCCGGCTAGAGCGAGCCGGGTTTGCGGTGGTGACCGTCGCAACATTAGATGAACTAAACACCACACAATTTTCTGAAATTAAACACATTTTGTTAGATCTTAAGTTTGGTGAAATCAACGGTCTAGAGTTGATAAAGCCGTTAAAACAACGGTTTAAGCCCGAAAATCTAGTGGTTTTAACGGGCTATGCCAGTATCGCAACTTCGGTGGCTGCCATTAAAGCCGGCGCGACTGACTATTTAGCAAAGCCCATACAAACACAGGTTTTGCTAAACAGCTTAGCAGCTGATGTGCATCAAGAAACTGAACTGAGTGAGCAGCCATTATCACCTGCCCAACTTGAATGGGAACACATTCAGCGGGTGATGCATGAACACCATGGAAACATTTCAGCGACCGCTCGCGCATTAGGTATGCACCGTCGCACCTTGCAACGCAAGTTAAGTAAGCACTCACCTATAAAAGAGTAAGTGCAAAGGAGAGTAATATGAAAGCACTCATTCCAATTGTTTTTTTACTAAGTACGCCGGTTCTGGCCGATGACCAGCAGCGCATTGAGCAATCACGACATTTAGCTATGGAGCTACAACAGCAGTTAAGTTCTGAGCTTATGGCCGCAATGAAAGCGCAAGGCCCAGTGCATGCAATTTCTGTGTGTAATGAACGTGCACCAGACATTGCCGAAGGGCTAAGCAAAAGCAATAATGCTGTGGTTGGACGCACCGCCTTGCGCGTTCGCAACCCGAACAATGCACCCATGGGCGAGCAAAAAGCGGTCATGGACTATTTTCAAGCGCGAATGGCGAAAGATCCAAATACTGTGCCAGAAGTATTATTTACAGCCAGCAATGGCGAGCAGCATTACATGCGCGCAATTCCAATGCAGCCGCAATGTGCAGCCTGCCACGGCAGTAACATCACGCCGGACGTGCGCAACGCAATAGCGCAAAAGTACCCGAACGACCAAGCCACAGGCTTCGAAGTAGGCGATTTGCGTGGTTCGTTTTTAATTCGTTGGCTGGAAGAATAAGATACCAAGTCAGATATATACATTCGACGTAAACATTCGAAGTAAACAAGGAGATTGTTATGGCTACCGATGCTGTTCAAGTAAAAGCATTTCTTGATGACGATAGCGAAACATTCAGTTATGTGGTGTACCACGAAACCGAACGCCAAGCCGTGATTGTTGACCCTGTACTTGATTTTGATTACAAATCGGGGCGCACGCATACCAACGGCGCGCAGCGCTTGGTCGACTTTGTGAACGCTGAGAACTTATCCGTTGCGTGGGTGCTAGAAACCCACGCCCATGCGGACCACTTGTCAGCTGCCCCCTTTGTGAAAGAACAGGTGGGCGGCAAAATAGGTATTGGCGAGCACATTAAAGACGTGCAGCAGATTTTTAAAGACGTATTTAATTTAGAAAAAGAATTTTTGCCAAACGGCCACCAGTTTGATCATTTGTTTACAGATGGCGAGAGCTTTCAGGTTGGCTCCATGCACTTCGAAGTGATGCATACGCCTGGCCACACGCCAGCTGACTTGTGTTACATTGTTAATGGCAATAAGGTGTTTGTGGGCGATACACTGTTTATGCCCGACGTCGGTACCGCCCGATGTGACTTCCCTGGTGGCAGTGCGACGACCTTGTACCGGTCAATTAAAAAGATTTTGGCACTACCTGAAGCGACAGAAATTTATATTTGTCACGACTACCCGCCCGAGGGCCGCGAACACGAGTGTAAAACCACGGTGGCGGCGCAGCGTCAACATAGCAAGCATGTGCATGACGGGGTAAGCGAAGCGGAGTTCGTTAAAATGCGTGAAGAACGCGATGCGACCCTTGCGATGCCGCGCTTAATTTTGCCATCAATACAAGTTAACATTCGCGCAGGTAACATGCCGCCAGCCGATGCTGACGGTAAGGTTTACTTGAAGCTGCCCATTAATCAGCTGTGAAGATGACACACATGACATCTGCTTTGTTTTGGCTAGGCGCGCTAGCAGCGCTGACACCTTGGGTGAGCGCCCCTATTGCGCTTGTTCTTGGCTTTCTTATGGCCAGCTTTAAATGGGTGCCCGCGGCCGTAAACACCAATGCATGGACCAAAAAGCTACTTGCTATTGCTATCGTTGCCCTGGGGTTTGGTGTACAGCTAAATGTTGCATGGCAAGTCACGGGCAATTATTTAGGGCTCATGGTGGTTAGCATTGCGGTCACCCTCGTTGCGGCGCTGTTACTTGGAAAAGCGTTTAAAGTTGACACCCCAACCAGTCATTTAATTGGTTCCGGCACGGCAATTTGTGGCGGTAGCGCCATTGCTGCGGTAGGGCCCGCTATTCGCGCTCGCAGTGACCAGATGGCCTTGGCATTGGCGAGCGTCTTTACTTTAAATGCCATTGCATTATTAGTGTTTCCACTCATTGGCCGCGCCTTGGGGCTCAGTGACGAACTATTTGGCGCTTGGGCGGCTATCGCCATTCATGACACCTCTTCAGTGGTCGGTGCTGCGCAAGCCTATAGCGACGAAGCCTTACAAACGGCAACCACCTTAAAGCTCGCTCGCGCCTTGTGGATAATTCCGGTGGCCTTGTTATCTGCGTTGGCGTATCAGCGCTTTTCTGGCGACAGCACAAAAACCAAGCTAACCGTACCTTGGTTTATTGGCGGTTATATTGCTGCCATGGTCATTGCCACTTATTTGCCGCAATTTAGTGAACTATATAACGCTGCATTTTCGGCAGGTAAAAAGCTGCTTGTACTAAGTTTGTATTTGGTTGGTGCTAGCATAACCATTAGCCGCTTGCGTGCAGCGGGGCCACGACCGCTGCTGCTTGCTGTGGTGCTATGGGTGTTTATTGCGTTGCTGTCGCTTGGGTGGCTTACAATACTGACTGACTAAGCACCACCACCGCTATAATTATTGAACCCAACTGGGTTAGCTGAGTCCAATACCATAAGTGAAAAGGCTTAAGGTAAAAGGAATAACATAGAGCTATTTAATCTTGAGCAAGCTTCTATTTAAGCTCATGATTTTAAGCGCAAACGGCTTCACGAATAACCGAATATCAAACACCTTATGAAGGAGTATGTGATGGGATTACGTATTGGCGATATCGCACCAAACTTTAAAATTGAGACAACCCAAGGCGAAATTGATTTTCATGAATGGTCAAAAGGCTCTTGGGTGTTTTTCTTTAGTCACCCAGCAGACTATACCCCTGTCTGCACCACCGAAATGGGTCGCACCGCGCAGCTTAGCGATGAGTTTGCTAAGCGCAATGTGAAGTCGTTAGGCCTGTCGACCGACACGGTCGAAGAGCACAATGGCTGGATTAACGATATTAACGAAACCCAAAATACCAATGTAGGCTTTCCAATTGTTGCTGACAAAGACAAAAAGGTAGCCGGGTTGTATGGCATGATTCACCCAGGCGAAAGCGAGACTGCAGCAGTGCGCTCGGTATTTATTATCGACCCGAATCATAAAATTCGTTTAACCATGACTTATCCAATGGCTGTTGGCCGTAACTTCACTGAAATTCTGCGGGTTATTGACGCACTGCAAACTGGTGATCAATACGGCGTAGCTTGTCCGGCAGACTGGCAAGTGGGCGGCGACGTGATTATTCCGCCGAGTGTGTCGATGGAAGACGCTGAGAAAAAATTCCCGCAAGGGTTCAAGACGGTTAAACCTTATTTGCGTTACACTAGCGTAAACAAATAACCAGCTAACCATGAATGATAGCAACCGCTTACTCGACAGACTTTGACACCTTGTTGCCCGCGCTTAATGCGTGGGTAACACCAGCCGAACGTGAAGCGGCGCAAACTTATCGACAATTGCCACGCCAGCAGCAATACCTTGCTGGGCGCGGCTTATTGCGTTGGCTGGTTTGCCAAACTTGGCACTGTGCTGCTGGCGCGGTGTCAATTACCCGCCAAGACAATGGCGCACCACAACTCACTGTCGGTGGCCAACCCTGGCAGTGTTCCATTAGCCATACCCAAGGCGCTGTATTGGTGGCTGCTAGTCCAGAGTATGTGGTTGGTGTCGATGTTGAACGCATAAAACCACGTAAACGTTTAGCTGATTTGGTGAACCAATATCAGCATGGTTTTTTTGCCGATGTGACTGCTGAAAATTGGGAGCAGTTCTATCAGCGTTGGACACTCGCCGAAGCAGTAACGAAAGCCAATCAGGGGCTGTTACTAAACACCTTAAAGCAACCCATTACCCATGAAACGAAACAAGCCGTGCACTGCCGCGAGCAAGACTTTATGTTGTGTTGCTACAGTGCGCGGGGCACTAACTTCACTCTCAATAAAGCGGATCTTTAATGAGTAAAGAGCGCCAAATCACTATCACAAGTCATTGAAAAAAAGTTAAAAACGTTATACTTTTGTCGACTCTCAACAAGGAATACATAACGATGAAAGTTCAATTCATAATGGGTGCAATTGCGTCAGCATTAGTCATGGCGGGTTGTGCAAGCCAGTCTCCTCAGCCCCAGGTTAGCAAACCTCCGGTTAACAAAGCAGAGCAAATTGCCGCCCAACAGCAAGCAATTGCAGAGCAGCCAGTTGAGTTGGCACTGAAACGAAAAATAGCAGTGGGCCGCTTAAGCAACGAAACAAATTATGGGCGAAGCTTATTGCGCGAGGCAACGCAAGGCCGCGATGATCAGAAAATATCGGACATGTTTACGCAAGCCATTGCCAACACCAATAAATTTCAAATCTTTGAGCGCCCCGACATAGCAGCGTTGCAGGCAGAGCAGAATTTGTCCGCACAAAGCGCCGAAATTGTCGGTGTTGATACCTTGGTTATTGGATCATTAACTGAATTTGGCCGCTCGAATGTGGGCGAGCGTGGCTTCTTTTCAACCAGCGCCAAACAAGAAGCGACAGCAACAGTTGATTTACGCCTCGTTGATACCAAAACCGGACAGGTCATTGCATCTGTGTCTGGTTCAGGCAGTTCATCGCTTGAGCAGTCGCGCACCATGGGCTTTGGCTCGGTGGCTGGTTATGACGGTAGCTTAAACGACCAAGCTATTGGTGCGGCGGTGAATGCCGCGGTTGAAAAAATGACGGTCATGTTGTTACAGAAGCCATGGTCGGCAGACATTTTAGCTGTTGAAGAAGGCCAGGTTTTCATTAGTGGTGGTGAAAGCCAAGGGGTGAAGCCCGGCATGACCTTTGCGGTGATGACTAAAGGCAAACGTATTAAGTCTAAAACAACTGGCTCGTACATTAGCTTGCCCGGCGAGAAAGTAGCCGAGCTAAGAATAACCTCTTTGTTCGGTAACTCAGAGCTTGACCAAGGTGCCGTGGGTACCATTACTTCCGGCAGTATTGAAGGCCATGCTGTTGATGCCTTAGAAGTTCAGGAGTTGAAACAATGAAGCGCAACATTTTAATCATGGCAGCGGTGTTGGTTACGGTGGTCAGCTTGAGCGGCTGTGCGAAGCACCCAACAAAAATGACCACCATTGTGAATGACGCGCCAACGGTAAATTTTAACGTGGCCGACAGCACGGGATTAAGTTTGTGGGTTGACGGTGTTTCTTATGGTCCGCTTGAGCAGTATCAATACCCAAACAAATCAGTTGAGTTAATCAGCGGCGAGCATCGCATTGAAATACGCCGCGGCAATGACACTATCTATTCAGAACAACATTATTTTAGCGAACAAACGCATCGTACCCTGGAGATCAATAACGAATGAAGTTGAAATTATTAGGCTGCGTTTGCGCAGCGGCGCTGCTAGCAGGTTGTGCCACGAACAACCATTTATATCAATGGGGAAATTACGAAGACACTTTGTTTGCACATTTTCATGAGCCAGAAGTAAAAGAAGAAATGCTTACTGCATACATGGCCTTTTTAGAAAAAGCGCCAACCAAAAACACGAAGAAAGTTGCGCCAGGACTATTTGCTGAGGCCGGTACTTTTATGCTGGAAAAGGGCGACACCAAGGCGGCGATACGCTTTTATGAACTAGAGCTTAGTGTGTGGCCAGAAAGTGAGCCGTTGATGAGTATGTTAATTCGTAACCTCAATGCCCGTGAGCAAGCAGTACAGGAGCAAGCAAAGTGAAAAAGTTAATCATTCAAAGCTTGTTCGTGGTGTTTGCGCTAACTGGTTGTGTGGCAAAGCCCGATTTGAGTTACCTTGAGCCGTTGCATGAACGTAAATTACGTTCTTTGTTAATTGCTCCAGTGAAAAACGAAACTATAGACGTTATGGCGCCAACCTCGGTGCTAGCGACATTGCCGTTTTCACTGGCCGAAAAAGGGTATTACACGTTCCCGGTGAATACTGTCAAAGTGTTGCTAGAAGGTGAAGGTTATTACGAGCCGGCCGAAGTACATGCTGCGCCGCCAGAAAGCTTAGCTGCGCTATTTGGTGCGGATGCAATTTTGTATGTCACGATACATGAATGGACTTCTGAATATGTGTTGTTGGCCACAACAACGATCGTTGATTTTGAGTACAAAATTGTGGATAGCTCTGGGCAGCTTTTATGGCAAGCGCGTAAAGAACTTGCTTATTCACCGCAACAACAAAACAGCACGGGCAACCCATTAGCTGATCTTGTTGCTATGGCAATTACCGCTGCAATTGAACGCGCAGCGCCAAACTACTTGCCTTTAACACGAATGGCCAATGGTCAAGTGTTTAATGGCATGGAAACTGGTTTGCCACCCGGGCCATACAGCCCAGCTTATGACAAGTATTATCAGAAAGTAGCTGCTGATGCGAAACAGGCCCCAGCAATAAATTAAGCACCTGTTAATGAGATAGAAAATAAAAAGCGCGCTCATTCAAAGCGCGCTTTTTTAATGGTAATCTGCCATTAAATAACGACACGAATACGGTGAGAAACCTATGAGCCCAGAACAAGCCCGTCAATTGGTTGACATGCAAATTGCGTTTAACCAAGTCATTGACCCTTCGTACCCAGAAAACCCGCAAGTAAAACGTGATGATATCAAAGCTATTTTGGTTGAGCTTGGCGAGTACTTTGAGCATACAGCCTACAAGTGGTGGAAAAAACAAACCCCAGATTGGGCGCAAGCCAATATGGAGCTGATTGATATTTTGCACTTCGCTATTTCAGACGCCATTGAAAATGCCTACAACGCCAAGCATGAAGCGCCGGCTGAAGCGGTTGCGCAGTTAATTCTGCATGCTGCTGAGGCGAACGAGTCAATTGCTGATGGCAAAGAACTCATTGCGGCACTTGCAGCCGACGGTACGGCCGAAAAACCGCTGCAATGTGGTCAGCAGTTTTTCACTAAATTAATGGCCGCTTTGGTAGATGCCTACGGTGATGCGAACACGGTGTACTTAACCTATGTTGGCAAAAATGCGCTTAATAACTTGCGCCAACAACGGGGCTACAAACAAGGCACTTATATTAAAATGTGGCAAGGCCGTGAAGATAACGAGGTCATGATAGCGCTGCTTGGCGAGCATGAAGGCCAAGTTATTGCCGCAGATCAGCCGCTCGCTTATGCGCAAACATTGTTAATTAGCTATTACGATGAGCACATTGGCGAGCCAACCAGCTCATAGTTTCGCCAAGTTTCGCCAAGTTTCACTAGGGAAGTTGGAATACCAATCGGCTCTTGGCGCCATGGAGTATGAGCTGATTGGATTCAATGCTAAAGCGACGAACCTGCGCAAGCTGCTGCAAATAAGTGTCTTCAATGGCCATTTCTGCAGGGCTGCACATCATTTTGGTGGCAGCCATGCGTTCAAACGCCAAACCTTCCCCGGTAAGTCGATAATAACCAAAAAACTGGTTACAGCCGGCAAAGCCGTGAACTTTGCCGTCGTTCATCAAGGTAAGTGTTGGAGCTTTTGCAGCCTTTGCAACCTCGCTGCCTTGTAATTGCCACATGGCGCCAGCCAATAACTGCCGAGGCTCACCGGCGCAACCCATAAGCTGCTGATTGTCGTGGGTGAGCGTGGCGGCATAGGGGTAGGGCATGCCAGACATCGTGTCGACACAAACTTTTTGTTCTAGCGTCAGTGCCGAATCGTTATCTAACTTTACCTGCCAACGGTTATCTTCGGCGTCTTCGGTAACATCAACTTGGGTAAAGTCGCGGTCACCCGAGGGGCGACGCAACGAGGCGCTTTGACCTTTGCGTTGTAATAGCCAAAAGGGTTCATTGCCGCGCGCGCTGAATTGCTGAGGTAACGAGCCTGCTGTAATGCACAGAGGATAAACGTTGTCATCGATAACCAGTTGGCCTTCGTTGCCCTTGATCCAAAACTGGGCGTTGTGATCGGGATTGAAATAACGAGCACCCGAAGCCGTGGGTTCGGCCGAGAACATAAGCTTTTCGTTGTTAACGATTAACGTTAATTGCTTGGCGGTAAACTCAGCAGTAATTGGCTGCACACCGCAGTTATACAGAACGGTTTTATTCTGATCAATTGGGCTACAGGCGACAACAGTGGTGCTGATAACTAAAGCGCCAATTAACAAGCGTAATGACAACATGAACGGTTCCTTGGCTTAACAACGTATACCAGCTATGACTCTATTGCGGCCGCAGAATTCAATTTTTTATGGTGTTATTCATCGCTAAACGCATGATGACATCGCGTTGTGGGTCATCGCCAAGTTGAAATTTATGTTCTCCAACCGGCTGAAAGTTATATTTTCGGTAAAACGCTATGGCGCGCGGGTTGTGCTCCCAAACGCCTAACCACGCAATGTCATGGCCACGCTGGGCAATACGCTGTAGCGCGGTACGCATTAAGTCATGAGCAACGCCCCTGCCGTGCCACTGAGCACGAACATATAATCGTTGAATTTCGGCCGGATTGTCGGCGACAACACATTCAGGCGCGGTACCAAAACGTAACTGCACAAAACCAATTAAGTGGCCTTCATGAGTCGCTAGTAGCGTTAGGCGCTGTGGGTCATTAATCTCGTTTAATTGTATGGCCTGGCTAAAATGACTGGCGCAGTAAGCTCGCATATTTTCAGCGCTATTGTCCGCTCCAAAAGCCTCGATAAATGTTTGGTGGGCAAGCTCAGCAAGATGCTCGGCGTCGTCCTCGGTGGCGGTGCGAATGTGCGCCACCGAGGACTTTCGTAATGCTTGTGCGTCAGCAGAGCGCAGGTAATTGTCGTTGGTGCTTTCCTCGTGCGACATCAGAACTAAGGTTAGGTAAATTTTAGTGGGCAGCGACATGATGACACCAAGCGCACTAAGCGCGGCCCCCAAAATGAACCCTTGATGACCAATGTCGTCGCTAGCAAACGTGGTGGCCAACACAATATGCCCAAGAATAAGCAGCGTCACGCCGGTAATCATCACCGACTTAAGCAGTTTTACCTGTGTACGTTCGTTCATGTATTGGCCTACAAAGTTTGCGTTAACGTTCTGTTGTGCATGCAATTATGCTATACAAAGCAATACAAAATACCAATAGGCATTGCCGTTATCATTGCAGAGTGGTTGTTATGGCCCAAGCGAAACATACATTAACCGTGAATACCTTACGTATGACCCTTTACGCCAGCGTGGCTTTTGCCGTGTTGTTTGGTATTGGCGTGTATGGCTTTGTGGCCCATGGCAATAACCTATTGCAAGCGGTATATGGCACTTTAAAGTTGCTGCTGGTAGATGCCCCAGATTTTGTTTTTCACGGCAATAACTGGTCGCTTATTTTTGCTGCGTTTACCTTGCCGCTGTTTCCGGCCGCAGCTTTGCTGAGTTTATTGGCTGCCGCGGCGGGTGTGCAATGGCAATTAATTCGCGTGGTTGCTCGGCCGCGCCGTCATGTGTTTTTAGGGGCAGGGAAAATGGCCGCCAGTATGGCTAAGAATCTGGCAGCCAAGGGCGAGCATTCCATGCTTGCGGTGGAGCAAAATATTGACGGCCAATACGCGCAAACTATTGCGAGTTATGCCGGCGCATTGGTTTTGCAACATGACGTGAACAACGGCCTGTTGCTGCGTAAATTACGCTTGCAGCATGCTGAAACTATTTATGTTTTTACTGGCGACGATCAGCGAAACCTCGCTGTGGGTCGCAAAGTTATTGAGCTACTGAGTCATTGTAAAAAGCCTCCGCGTTTGGTGATTAATATTGAGGCCCATGAGGTGCTGAATGTGGTTACCGAAGAAGCGGTATTTCGAAACTACCAGCGCCGCGCAGAATTACTGTGGTTTTCAGCACCCCAGCAAAAAGCGCGCGAGTTAAGTAAGCGCTACCCCATGCGCTTGGCTTCAACTTTGCAACAGCCCGAGCCCATTCATGTTGCGGTACTAGGGCAAGGCGCTGATTCTGAAGCGCTGATATTACAGTTAGCCAAACAGAATGCACTATTAACAGCGCAGCGCCTGTATGTCACTTGGTTTGGCCGCTCAGAGCATCATTACAACCAGTTTTTGTTGAATCACCCGGTATTGGGCGCGACTCAAGCCAAGCCCGAGTTTGGTGGGGTAACGCCAAATGTACAGTTGAATTTCGTCAATACCGGCAGCAGTGGCGTGTCGGTGGAGATTGTTCGATCGGCAATTCACCAGCAGCAGGGGCTGCCGCTTCATGTAGCCTATATGATGGAGCCGGATGACTATTGTGGTATTACCGAAACCGTGCGCTTATGCCAAGTGACCAAGGCACTCAACGTGTCTACCCGCATGGTTACATGTATTGCTGGGAGTGTTTTTGAGTCGCTAACCAAAGTACAGAACTCGGTTGCCCATTATGGGCCGGCACTAACGCAGGTAAGTTGGTTTCATGGGTTGAACGATTTGTTTGATAGCCATGAAAAATATCCTGGCGAATTATCCGACATTTTTGGCTTGCTGGTGCACAGCGCCTACAAGGCCATATTCACCGAGCCGCCACTACAAGCACGACACAAAAATCTGCAAACCGAGTTTGAACAACGTTTACACAAGGTTGAACAGGCAGCCCGTGACGAGTGGCTAACACAATTGCCAGAGGCCTTTCGCGCATCAAGCCGACAAAGCGGTGACCATATATTCATAAAGCTGCGTGAACTTGGGTTTCAATTGCGCCGTCGAGTGCCTGACGACGCCCCAGGCATTGCCGAAAGCGTGCTTACGAAAGTAAGCAAGGCCATAGAGCTACATATTGACGCGTTGCTGCGCTTGGAGCACACGCGTTTTACTAATGAGCGTTTGGTTGATGGCTGGTTATTTCATGCCAGCAATGACAAATCACTGAAGCTCAATAACACGCTTATTCCATTTGACGCGTTAGCACCCGAAGAAGTACTCAAAGACGAGGTGATTATACGGGTGATGCCGGTGTTACTGCGCCACCCGTATGTACAGCAGTATTTTGTGCTGAGCGAAATCTAGTTTTGCTTTAGATAGTTATCAATGGTGTTGGTAATTTGCGCATCTAACGGCTCAACTTTGCTGGCAAAACTTGAAATTTTCTGGCCATCGGCACTCACCACGTACTTGTGAAAGTTCCATTGCGGGCTGGCTTGCGCGCCGGCACTTAAGCTTTTAAATACCGCGCTTGCGTCGCTACCAAGCACCGGTGTGGTTGCCATCATAGGGAATGTCACCCCAAAGTTAACAAAGCATACATCGGCCGTTTTCTCTTCATCGCTGTGCTCTTGTTTAAAGCTGTCTGAAGGAAACCCTAAAATGACAAAGTCTTGATCTTTGTATTGTTGGTAGAGTGCTTCAAGCCCTTCAAATTGACCGGTGTAGCCGCACTGGCTGGCCGTGTTCACCACCATCACTACCTTGCCTTTAGTGAGCTCGCACAAGTCGTGAGTGTCTTTCGAGTGGAGGGCGCGCATACGCTCGTCAAACACGGCTAAACAGCCTTGCTGAGTACCCGTGAAGCTGTCGCTAGCGTTCGCGGTTGGAATAATGTGCTTGGCAGATTGGCCTGGAACAGCAAAGTATAAAGTGAACGCGCCGATAACCAACGCAAGCACCAAGGTAATACGGCGCATCATGGTTTTCTTAACGGTTTGTGGCATGGCTGCTTTCCTTTATGTGCACGTTTATTTACAAGGTAATTTTTAACGTAATGAAACCTAGATTGATATCAATCATAATAGTCGACCTGACACGAAAACGATCACTTAACGAAACACAAGTTTCTTCTGTAAACCGTAACTGAGCAAGAATACGACAATTTCGGCAATGGGTTTGCCAATAAACGGTGAAATACCAACCCAAGTTAGCCCTTTGGTTAGCCCGTAATTACACAGCACGAGTGTGGCTGCAAGCGCGGTGTATTTGGTCGCATCGGTTAGCAACGACCCCCCTTGCTTAAATACCCATTGGCGGTTTAGGGTGAAATTGAAAACCCCAGAAACTAAGCGAGCTAACGCTAAGGCTAGTAAAATTTCGCCGGTAAAGCCGTATACCAAGGCAAATAAGCCGTAATCAAGCGCTGCAGACGCAATACCAACCCCCGAAAACTTCAAAAAGTTCTTATAAATAATAATGGAGTCTTGCAGCGGCTTAAAATGACTTGAGGTATTGCCCGGCTCATAAACGGTGGTGATGGTTGTAGACTGAAATGTTAGGTCGCGACGCTTCGCGACAATGAGCATGTCGAGTTCAAACTCATAGCGATTGGACGGCAATGTCACAAGCTCATCAAATATTGCGCTAGGAATACCCCGCAACCCGGTTTGGGTGTCAGGAATTTTAATGCGTAAACCAAGCGCAAAGGTATAGCGCGCAAAGGTGTTCCCAAGCCAAGAGCGAAACGGAATATGTTTCGCCTTAAAGTCGCGACAACCAAGCCAAAGAGCCTGTGGTTCCGTTGCAAAAGCTTTGGCTACTTTAATAATGTCGTCGGGTAAATGCTGGCCGTCGGCATCAGCGGTTACTGCTCCGCTGCAGTTCGGCAGGTTTTCTTGTACCCAACGCAAGCCTGTTTTCAAAGCCGCGCCCTTACCGAGATTGTTCGGGTGGCTAAGTACAATTAGGTTCGGGTGGGTCGTTATGCTGTCAAAAATAGCTGACGACTCACTGCCGTCATTGACAATAACAAGCTTGGAGAAAGCCGAGCTATATTGCTGCAACGCATTAACCACAGTGACCAAGCGTTGGTCTGGGTTGTAGGCTGGAATAATGAGTGCAGGTAAGACGTTTTCTGGGTGCTGAGGCATGCGGGTTACCATCCTAAAATACGCGGCCAAACCGCTTTGCTGCCGTCTGCTTTTAGCACGGTATATGATTGGTGCATGGCCGCTGTAGCGCACGCATGATTGGGTAATACTCGTAGTTGGGTACCGATTGGAAACTGCGACACGTTTAAGTTATCAGGCAACTCAATGACCCCATGTTCTTGATTCACTTGCGTGACATGGCAACCACTTAGTGGCTGGCCCATACTGTCGCAAACCAAGCCGTAGCCATAGTCACAATGCTGTTTAGCGGTGCCGCGGTCACGTGACAATGCCATCCAGCCGGCATCAACGAGTAACCAGTTTTTTGCGGCGTTATGGCCAATGACCGAGGTTACAACCGACATGGCAATATCATTGAGCTGACATACTCCAAGGTTGTACATGACAAGATCAAAGGTGGTGTAAACGCCGGCGCGAACCTCGGTAATACCGTCAAGGTCTTCGGCAAAATGGGCGGTGGGTGTTGAACCAACGCTCAGCACAGGACAGGTCAGCCCGTGTGCCTGGAGCTGTTGAGTAGCCACTTTTACCGCTTGGCATTCTTGTGCTGCGGCTTGGCGAATTTCATCGCTCGTTTGGGCGCTATAAGAACCGCCAGAGTGGGTCATTAAACCGGTCAGCGTTACTTGGTTGTCATGCAGCATTTGTGCAATAGCAAGAATTTGCGGGTCTTGCGGCGCTAAACCACCTCGGTGGTCATCGCAGTCTATTTCAATAAAAACCGAAAACGGCACATTGTGGTGTTTTTGGTAGTCAATAACCGCCTGGGCTTGAGCTTCGGTGTCCAGCAATATGTGCAACTTTACGCCGCTACGAATAAGCTCGGCAACCCGAGCAAGTTTAGCGGGAACAATACCAACGGCATACAGCAAATCAGTGCAGCCCGCTTGCGCAAAGGCCTCTGCTTCCGCCAATGTTGACACCGTTGCTGGCGCGTGAAAATTTGGCAGTATGTATTTCGCGGCATCTACCGAGCGCAAGGTTTTTAAATGCGGCCGCAATTGACAACCCAGTCGATTTATTCGTGTTGCTAAGCGGCCCACATTGCGTGCAAAGCGCACTTCATCAATCAATAAAAACGGTGTTTGTTCATCGTTTAGCCAGTGGCTCGATGTTGGCATAGCAGTTATCTTCTTGGTTGATCAAATAGATGGTATTCAGAGTATTATTGATTACTTAAATAAGCAAAGAGGAATGTGGTTCCATGCTTCATATGGATTTCTCCGAAAAAGTGGTGGTACGCGCCGCCAGCGAAGATTGGCAACCAAGCCCAGCGGCAGGCGTTGAGCGCAAGTTGCTAGAACGCGAAGAAGCGGAGCGGGGGCGTGCAACAAGTATTGTGCGTTATGCAGCGGGTGCCAACTTTAACACCCATGAGCACCCACTCGGTGAAGAAATACTGGTGCTTGAAGGTGTGTTTTCCGATGAAAACGGTGATTACCCGGCGGGCACTTACATACGTAACCCGCCGGGCTCTAGCCATGCGCCATTTAGCCGCGAAGGCTGTGTGCTGTTTGTGAAGTTACATCAGTTTGCCACCGCAGACCGTCAGGTTGTGCGTATTGATACCAAGACCACGCCTTGGCTACAGGGGCAAGGGGGCTTGCAGGTTATGCCGTTGCATAGCTTTGAAACGGAGCATTGTGCATTGGTGAAGTGGCCAGCTGGTGAGGTGTTTCAGCCGCATCGCCATTTTGGCGGCGAAGAAATACTGGTGCTTAGCGGTGAATTTATTGACGAACATGGCCGCTACCCGGCAGGCACTTGGCTGCGTAGCCCGCATGCCAGTAAACACACGCCTTATGTTGAACAAGAAACGATAATTTACGTGAAGACCGGGCATTTGCCGGTGATTTACGATTCGCTATAAAAAAGCCCGGCGTAAAAAGCCGGGCTCTTATTTGCTATCCGCTGATTAACTATCAAACCGGTCGGCGTTCATCACCTTCGTCCATGCTTTCACAAAGTCATTCACAAACTTCTGCTGAGAATCATCTTGTGCGTATAGCTCTGCGTAGGCACGTAGCACCGAGTTTGAACCAAACACCAAATCAACGCGGCTAGCGGTGTACTTGGTGTCGCCAGTTTTACGATCTTGAATGGCGTAGCTGTTACGGCCAGTTGGTTTCCAACTGTAATTCATGTCGGTTAAGGTCACGAAAAAGTCGTTGCTTAAGCGGCCAACATGGTCGGTAAACACACCATGTTTGCTGCCGCCAAAGTTCGTGCCTAGCACCCGCATGCCGCCAATGAGCACGGTCATTTCCGGTGCAGTTAACCCCAACAACTGTGCGCGGTCTAGCAGCAATTCTTCGGGGGCCACGTTGTAGTCTTTTTTCAACCAGTTACGGAAGCCGTCATGAACTGGTTCCAGTGGCTCAAAGCCTTCCACGTCGGTTTGCTCTGCGGTCGCGTCGCCACGACCGGGCTCAAAAGGTACTTCAACGCTAAAGCCTGCCTGTTTGGCCGCTTGCTCAACACCGTAGTTACCTGCCAGAACAATCACGTCAGCAATGCTGGCGCCGGTGGCTTGTGCTATCGGCTCTAGGGCCTTTAATACTTTTGCTAAGCGTTCAGGTTCGTTACCTTCCCAGTCTTTTTGCGGTGCCAGCCGAATACGCGCACCGTTCGCGCCGCCACGCAGGTCAGAGCCGCGGAATGTCCGAGCGCTGTCCCAAGCAGTAGCAACGAGTTCACTGATAGATAAGCCAGTGTCGGCAATTTTTGCTTTCACTGCAGCCACATCGTAATCTTTGCTACCGGCCGGAATAGGGTCTTGCCAGAGCAAGTCTTCCTGCGGCACGTCAGGGCCGATATAACGGGCTTTTGGGCCCATGTCGCGGTGGGTTAATTTAAACCAAGCCCGCGCGAATACTTCAGAAAAATACGCTGGGTCATTGTAAAAACGCTCTGAAATTTTCCGATACTCAGGGTCCATTTTTAGCGCCATATCGGCGTCGGTCATAATCGGGTTGCGGCGAATGCTTGGGTCTTCAACATCAACAGGCATGTCTTCTTCTTTGATGTTAATCGGCTCCCACTGCCAAGCGCCGGCCGGGCTCTTTTTCAGTTCCCAATCATAAGTAAACAGCAAGTAGAAGTAGCCGTTGTCCCATTTAGTTGGATGTGTGGTCCACGCGCCCTCAATACCGCTGGTTACGGCGTCACGGCCAATACCGCGAGTTTTATGGTTCACCCAACCTAAGCCTTGTTCGTCAACGTCTGCCGCTTCTGGGTCTGGCCCTAAATTTTCCGCACGGCCGTTACCGTGACATTTACCGACCGTGTGCCCACCGGCAGTCAGTGCGGCAGTCTCTTCGTCGTTCATAGCCATGCGTTTAAAGGTAGTGCGCATGTCTTGTGCGGTTGCTAACGGGTCAGGGTTACCGTCAACCCCCTCTGGGTTCACATAAATTAGGCCCATTTGCACCGCTGCCAACGGGTTCTCTAAGCTTTCACTAGACTTATCACTGTAACGGGTTTTACCTAACCACTCTGTTTCTGAGCCCCAGTAAATGTCTTTTTCTGGGTGCCAAATATCTTCGCGGCCGAAAGCAAAGCCATAAGCAGGCAAGCCCATAGACTCATAGGCCATGGTGCCGGCATAAATAATGAGATCGGCCCAGCTTATTTTGTTGCCGTATTTTTTCTTAATCGGCCATAACAAACGGCGGGCTTTATCTAGGTTGGCGTTATCTGGCCACGAATTAAGCGGGGCAAAACGTTGGTTACCTGTGCCGCCGCCACCGCGACCATCAGCAATACGGTATGAACCTGCAGCGTGCCACGCCATGCGGATCATTAAACCGCCGTAGTGTCCCCAATCGGCTGGCCACCACTCCTGGCTGTCGGTCATTAAGTCTTTCAGGTCTTTTTTTAGAGCGTCGACGTCTAGTTTCTTTAATTCTTCAGCATAGTTAAAGTCGGGCCCGAGAGGGTTTGTTTTGCTGTCGTGCTGGTGCAAAATATCTAAATTCAGGGCGTTAGGCCACCAGTCCATGTTTGATTTGCCCATGGCGGTATTGCCGCCATGCATGACTGGGCATTTTCCTGCTTTTGAATCACTCATTGATAAGCTCCTTCAAGCTTTATGTTACTGATTTGATGTATTAACCTTAGACCCTAAATTTAGTTTAGTAAAAGCTAATTAAACGACTGTGTTAATTGCTTTTTCCGATACAAGTGAGCGTGATCATGGAAACTATTCGTAAGGCTTATGCCGCCGCTGCTAAAACGGCTCAGTGGTCTATTTTGCGCCACCCAAGTAGAAGCATGGCTGAAACTTTGCGGGTGTTGGCTGATCGTGCCGAGGGGCTTTTAGAGCCCGACGTATACGGGCGTGGCGAGCTGATTGAGTCGTTTGAATTGAACATGGCAAAAAAGCTCGGGAAGCCAGCGGCATTGTTTCTGGGCAGTGGTACTTTGGCGCAGCCATTAGCGCTTAAGCTACATAGCTTGCAGCGCGGGAAAAACGCCGTCGCATTACACCCTACGTCGCACTTGGTGCTACACGAACATGACGGTTATCAGCAGTTGTGGGGGCTTGAAGGGCACCTAGTGGGCGAACCCAATACTCCCATTCATTTGAATGACCTACACCAGTTGCCAGCAGAAAATATCGCGGCCTTGGTGCTTGAGCTGCCTATGCGCGAAATAGGCGGCCAGCTGCCGCAATGGCACGAATTACAGGCCCAGGTAGCTTGGGCGCGACAACATGACATTGCTGTGCATTTTGACGGTGCTCGGCTTTGGCACTGCCCAGCGGCATACCAGCGTTCGCTAGCTGAAATTTGTGACTTGGCGGACTCTGTTTACGTAAGTTTATACAAAGATATTGGCGGCATTGCTGGTGCCATTCTGGCAGGGCCTGAAGATTTTATTGCACAAGCGCGCATTTGGGCAAGGCGCGCCGGCGGCAATTTGATTTCATGGTACCCCTATGTGTTAGCGGCAGAGTTAGGTTTAGAAGAAAACCTAACAGCTGTTGACGAAGCGGTGAGCTACGCGCAAAAGCTTGGGCCTATGCTTGGCACCATTCAAGGAGTAACCGTGCAGCCTGAAGTGCCGCAAGCAGCCATGTTTCACTTACATATTGAAGGCGACGCCGACACCCTCATAGGCAAAATAACCCGCCATGCTGAATTAGAGTCGGTTATTGTGCTGCCGTTACCACGCGCCACCGTTGGTCACAGTTCAGTGTTTGAAATTAGCGTCGGGCGACGAACCATGGCTGAACCCCCCGAGTTTTGGTTAACGCACTTAGCGAAGTGTCTTGGGCGCTGATTGGCTTAAAAACTTCTCAAATGATTCTTTGTAATTTGCGGCCAAAACGCGTAGATTACGCGCCTATTTTTTGTTCGGGTGTAATAACGTGATTTCTGCTGCAAATATCACCATGCAATTTGGTGCAAAACCTCTTTTTGAAAACATTTCTGTAAAATTTGGCGAAGGTAACCGCTACGGTCTGATTGGCGCAAACGGGTGCGGTAAATCAACCTTTATGCGTATTCTTAGCGGTGAGCAAGAGCCGTCTTCAGGCAATGTTTCCATTGAACCTAATATGCGCGTGGGTAAACTGCGCCAAGACCAGTTCGCCTATGAGCAATTTAGCGTGGTGGACACGGTTATTATGGGGCATGAAGAGTTGTGGCAAGTAAAAGCCGAGCGCGACCGTATTTATGGCATGGCCGAGATGAGCGAAGAAGACGGCATGCGTGTGGCTGACCTAGAAGTTGCCTTTGCCGAAATGGATGGGTATACCGCTGAGTCGCGCGCGGGCGAGCTGTTATTAGGCGTTGGCATTCCGTTAGAAGCGCATTTTGGCTTGATGAGTGAAATAGCCCCCGGCTTAAAGTTACGCGTGCTGTTGGCTCAGGTTTTGTTTTCCGACCCCGACATCATGTTGTTAGACGAACCGACCAACAACTTGGACATTAACACCATTCGCTGGTTAGAAAACGTATTGAATGAGCGCCAGGCGACCATGATTATCATTTCGCACGATCGCCACTTTTTGAACAGTGTTTGTACCCATATGGCCGATATTGATTACGGCGAATTGCGCGTGTACCCAGGTAACTATGACCAGTATATGTTTGCCGCCACCCAAGCACGCGAGCAGCTGCTCAATGACAATGCCAAGAAGAAAGAAAAAATAGCTGAGCTTCAACAGTTTGTCAGTCGTTTCTCGGCCAATGCCTCAAAAGCTAAACAGGCAACTTCGCGCGCCAAGCAAATTGAAAAAATTCAATTAGCCGAAGTTAAAGCCTCTAGCCGCGTCAGCCCATTTATTCGTTTTGAGCAAGAGAAAAAGTTGTACCGCTTAGCGCTTGAAATGGAAGGCGTGAATAAGTCATTTGACGATTTACACGTATTGAAAAACGTCAGCGCGATGATTGAAGTGGGCGAAAAAGTGGCGATTTTGGGTGCCAACGGTATCGGTAAAACAACCTTGCTTAAATGTTTAGTGGGCCAGCACACAACCGACAGCGGCCTGATCAAGTGGTCAGAAAACGTCAACATAGGTTATTACGCACAAGACCATGCTGACTGGTTTAAAGAAAAGCTAACCGTATTTGACTGGATGAGCCAGTGGAAACAACCACACCATGACGAGCAAGCGGTGCGCGGTATACTTGGGCGCATGCTGTTCTCGCAAGACGATATTAAAAAGCCAGTGACTATTTTGTCGGGTGGGGAGAAAGGCCGCATGATTTTCGGCAAGTTGATTATGCAGCGGCCAAATATTCTCATCATGGATGAACCAACCAACCACTTGGACATGGAATCTATAGAAGCACTGAACCTTGCGCTTGAACACTACGACGGTACGTTGCTGTTTGTTAGCCATGATCGTGAGTTTGTGTCGTCATTAGCCACCCGAATTATTGAGCTAACCGAGCAGGGTATGCGTGACTTTGCAGGTAGTTACGATGATTACCTCAAGCAGCAAATGCTTACACAAGCTGGCGGAAACGCTCGATAATTGCTTGGTTTTGATTGTCGCGACGACTCACGATGTACCACTGCCCGGGTAATGGAAAACCGGCAACATTGAGCGTCGCGACAGGATCATTGGCATGCCCCACAATGTGCTTTGACAGCACCGCCAAGCCGCTGCCCGCGGCAACACTCAGCAAGATGGCTTCGTTACTTTCTATTTCGCTACGATGCGGTAAATGAATGCCTTGGCTGGCTAGCCAAGAGTCAAAAACCATGCGTGTCGCTGAGCCATTTTCGCGCATCAAAAATGGCTCGTGCTGCAGTTGGGCAAATGTCAGCTTTGTTTCGGTAACTGCCCAATGATCACTCGGTGCAATAAGCACTAACGGGTTTTCAATAAAAGCACGTGCGTCAGAGTGTTCGTCAGTAGGTGGATGACTAAATATATACACATCGTCTTGCCCCTGAAAATAGCGTTGCAGCGTATTGGCGCGGTTACCAATATGCAAAGTGACGCGAATATCTGGGTAAGCCCGATTAAACCGGGCAACAAGCTGCGGCACGATGTACTGGGCGGTGTTCACCAAAGCAATATGCAGCTCGCCCTGGGTACCACTTTCTATGGCTGCTAGGGTGTCTGTGCAGCTTTGAATACGCCGCAGCACATCGGCCGCGGCTTGATACACCTGCTCACCTGCTATGGTTGGCAGCATGTGGCGCCCTTCTTGATATAACAGTTGACTACCAAACAACTCTTCTAAGCGTTTAATTTGTGCCGACACAGTGGGCTGCGTCAAAAACATCCGTCGTGCTGCAGCCGAAATGCTGCGATTATCCACAACTTCAATAAACACATCGAGTAAGCGAAAGTTTAGGTGGCGAACGTCCATCTGGGCCCTTTGACTGGTATTTGTATAGAATATTATCTATATCATATAGCGAATATATTTATTTTTAAATATAGACAATCTTGCGCATACTAGCGCGCAATTTCATGAAAGGGGATAGCTATGCCAGATATTGTAATCGCGTTCTTTATGCTTGGCCTTCTTGCCGGTGTGGTGAAATCAGACCTAAAGGTGCCAGGGCAGATATATGAAATTCTGTCCATATTGCTCATGTTGAGCATTGGTATTAAAGGCGGCTTAGCGCTGCATAGCGAATATGAAAGCGTTGTTTGGCTAAACTTATTAGCGATTATGGGTTTGGGCCTAGTTATTCCAATGATAGTGCTGCCGCTGTTATATAAAGTGGTCAAGCTACCCAAGGTTGATGCCATTAGTATTGCCGCGCACTATGGTTCGGTGAGTGCCGGTACCTTTGCGGTAGCTTGGGCATTAGCTGAAAGTGCAGGGCTTCCTATTACCGCCGACACCACGCTGTTCTTGGTTATTCTAGAGCTTCCGGCTGTTGTCCTCATGCTTGCGTACTACCACTCAGGGCGCGGAAAGTCGGGTCAAAAAGCCAATATGATGGCGATATGGTATGAAGCCTTTACTAGCCGTGGTGTTATTTTGCTTATTGGCGGCGTGGCCATTGCCTGGTTATACGGCCCTAAAGGTTTGAGCTCAATTTCAGGGCTAGTTGTTGACGGCTTTAAGGTTCTGCTGGCGCTGTTTCTATTAGAAATGGGGCTAACCACCGCCCGTATATTTAGACCATTACCGTTAGCGCACTGGCGTTTAGTCGTGTTTGCTGCTGTGGCTCCGGCTATTTTGATGTGGCCCGGCTACTGGCTAGCTACTTGGTTAGGTTTAGACGCGGGCAGCAAGCTTATTCTTGCCGCGCTATCGGGCAGTGCATCATATATTGCCGCACCGGCAGCTATTCGCGCTGCCATACCCGATGCCGATATTAGCAAGGCCATGTTAGCGTCGTTAGGGGTAACCTTCCCCCTCAACGTGCTGGTTTATGTGCCAGCAATGACCTCGTGGTTGAGCGCAAGCTAGCGCGCTCAACCAGTCTACATTTTGAATAATTTGATCTATATCAAATGATATTTGCCAAAAGTTAACATTGTTAATATAACTTGTGTCCTGAAGTTCTCTTCAAGCTCCGAATGAATAGAGTCGCTGCTAAATAAAAGCGGTTTTATCGGCAATCTAATTCATGTCTGACGCAAGTTTATAACTGTTTAAAAAGGCAATGAATTCAATGTTAAAACAAATATCACTGATAACACTAGCTGCGCTTTCCATGCATGCTGCTCAGGCAAACACGAATGTTTACACGAGTGACTCAACCGTAACGGCTTGGGACCCTATTTTCCCGTCAGCCGCTATTGTAGATTGGCCGACCCAAGCGTGTAAGGTGAATCCCGACGTTGATTTAACAGCAAACTGGCAAAATCCACATGCGGCTTATTCGTTTGGTACCAATGCCCACCCATGGCAGGGCGCTTCAGGCTTAAGCGCGTCGTGGATCAACGCGTGGAGCAATCTTTATTCACAAGGCCCATCTGGGCATAGCTGGACGCGTTATACCAAAGAAGTTAGCGGCAACGGCGAGTTTCTTTTGAACTTGCTCGCCGACAATTGCTCTTGGATTTATGTCGACGGAACCTTAGTTGGCTTCCAAGGTGCAACATCATCACCGTCGAAGTATCCTGTCAACCTAAATGGTACCCATACCCTCGACTTCCTTATTTTTGATGGCGGCGGCTTAGCCGGTGGTATGTTTCAGTTAGAAACAAACACCACCGTTGTTTTCGCTGACAATGACAACGACGGTTTAACAGATGCAGAAGAAGTGCTGACTGAAACCGACCCACTGAACCCAGACACCGATGGTGATGGCTTTAATGACGGCGACGAAGTAACCGCAGGCAGCAACCCGAATGATCCAAATGATATACCTGTTGTTGATGCTGATAATGACGGTGTGTTTGACGCTGATGATAACTGCCCTGCAACTGCGGCGGGTGCGGCGGTAGACCAATTTGGTTGTGCCGGTGAGCAGAACGTAGCTAATCTGTGTGCATGTGATGACGACTGGAAAAACCATGGCCAGTACGTTAGCTGTGTGGCCCATGCCAAGAATGACCAAGTAAATATTGGTTTATTAACCCAAAGCGAAGGCAATGCATTATTGAAAGCTGCAGCCCAAAGCTCATGCGGTAAAAAAGCTAAAAATAAGTAGTTTGTTGGTCAAGACAATTGAGAAAACCCGCGCACAAGCCTATGTGCGCGGGTTTTTTATTGGAGAGTGCTATAACTTAAATCGCGCATAAAGGGGGTTGTGGTCAGACACCTTACTCGTATCATTCGCGAACGCTTCCTGAAGGGAAAGGCCACGGTAGAAGATAAAATCGAGCGGGTGCTGTCGGTAAGTTTTAATATGATGTGGGTCAACCATAATGGCTTTTCGCAAACCCAGGCTGCGACAAAATTGCAGCAACCGCAAGCGGCGTTGACGACTCCATACGTTAAAGTCGCCGGCCACAATAAGTGGCCCTTTGTGTTCGAATATCTCGTGTTTTATGAACGCTATTTCTTGAGAAAACTGGTTCGCACGCACAAAGTTCATCGCATGAACATTAGCCACCAACAATGAGCCACCCTCTGCTAATGAGTGATACGAGAGCATATAACTTTTGTGTGTGGCGAACATGCCCTCGCGCTTTTTGCTCAGTCGAGGGTGAGCCTCGGTAAAAGCATATTGGCTTGCGGTGAGAACGCCATAAACAGAGCGACGCGTTTGCATGTTTGGCGCAATAGCATAAGACCATTGTGGAAGAAGCCAGTTATTTTGGGGTGTTAGCTTTGCCTCTTGAAGCAACAAAAATAGGCAGGGATAGCGAGCTAGAATGTCAGCCAAAACACGCTGAAAATCTGGCGCTTCGGTAAGCTTCTGCGTATTCCAACACAACACACCAAACTCTTCACCATGATGAATAGGTTGCTTGTGTATGAACTGGGGAGAAATCACGATTTTAGGTTTAAGCACAGCTCCGCCTTTTAAAAATCCGCAGCCTGATTATTTTGCGAACTGCATGCATTGTATACTTTCCATTAGCGCTTAGCATTAGCTGCGGCCGAAGCTATGAGTAAACTGCATGCAAACAATAGTATTGAGGCGGCACGAATTGCTCATCAAAAGGGCTGGTTATAAGTATAAGTAGGTCGTGATATGAGATTACACCCTATGAGCTCATAGGTTTGCGCTGCGTAGGAAAGGTGTTCGGTTTTAGTTGACCAGAACACGACCGCGAAATTAGTTTTCATATACTAAATTTAGTATAAATAAAATTTATACAAATATAAGAATAAATAAATTTTATACTAAATTAAGAATAAACTTGATATATTCAATATTTAGCATAAAGTAAATTTATACGGTATTGCGTATTTACTATGCCTGTCTGAAAATCGGTATACGAGGCTGATATGAAAATTAACACACCAAAAGATCTAGGTGCCATTATCAAGGACAGCAGAAAATCCAAAGGCTGGACTCAAGCTGTTCTAGCTAAGCGCATTGGTATATATCAAAGAGATATTTCTAACTGTGAAACGAAGCCTGACAAAATCACGATCGATATGCTTATCAAGCTATGTGCGGCACTAGACTTAGAATTTAGTATTGATAACCTGATCAAGAATAAACCATTACCACTGAACACACCACTTACGAACAAGCCATTGAGGTTCTAATGGGACGAAAATCGCATACTCGAACACTCTATTGCTCCATGAACGGATTTCCAGTAGGTAAGTTGTATTTAAAAAAAGGGCGTATGAGCTTTGAGTACGCTCGAGAGTGGTTAGAAGTAGAGGGCGCTCGTGCTATATCCCTAAGCCTACCGATGCAACGTGCTGAGATAGTGGACGATGCTGTTCATGCTTATTTTGATAATTTGCTGCCAGATTCAGCCGCTATCAGAGAGCATATCAAAGACCGATTAGGTGCAGATAGTGCAAAACCTTTCGACTTGCTGGCCAAGGTTGGAAAAGACTGTGTAGGTGCGCTCGCATTCACAGAGGAACCTGCCACAGGAGAAATGCCTTCGCTGTCACTCACACCGTTGTCAGAAGCTGAGGTGGCACAAATTATTAGAGAAACTCGCCTTGAGAAAATGCTGGGTATGAACTCAGACGATGACTTCAGAATTTCTCTTGCAGGCGCCCAAGAAAAGACAGCACTGACTCTGTGGAACGGTAACTGGTGTCGACCTCACGACGCAACGCCAACCACGCATATATTCAAGCCACCAATTCTTCATCACGAAAGTTTGGGAATAGACTTATCTTCGAGTGTCGATAACGAGTGGTTCTGCCAGAGATTTATGAAAAACTTGGGCATGGATGTCGCCCCTTGTGAAATTATGCAGTTTGAAGATCAAAAGGTGTTGGTTGTGGAGCGTTTTGATCGCAGAATTAATGAGGACAATATTCTCCGACTTCCACAGGAGGATATTTGCCAGGCCCTAGGGAAAGTGAGTGGCTCTAAATATGAGGAAAAAGGCGGCCCAAGTTCTCAACAGGTCATGGATTTGCTGTCCGGTTCAAGCAACGCATATGAAGATAGGCTCGAGTTTTTGCGCGTGCAAATCGTATTTTGGTTGCTTGCTGCCATTGATGGGCATGCAAAAAACTTCAGTATTGCTCTCAATCAGAATGGGTACCGACTCACACCGTTTTATGACGTGTTGAGCGCCTACCCCTATTTTGGGCAAGGGAACATTCAGCCAAAAAAAATAAAGATGGCAATGAAAGTTCATAGCAAAAATACACACTACAAATGGCACGAAATTGTGCCAAGGCACTGGCCAGAACACGGCAGGAGACACGGTATAGATAAGGACCAAACACTTGCTATGATGGCTTCCTTAGATGACAAGGTAGAGTCAGCTTTAAAAACCACACTCAATGAAGCAAATGAGCTTTTTGATACGACGGTAGGAGAGGTAATAACCGAACGCACCCTCACTTGCTTGAGCAAAATAACAAGGTTTCTAAACGGATAACAAACAAATGTAGTGACTGTAATAGCCTCTTTGTAAGAGGGACAGTGCTACGCGAAGACTACTTGATTTTTTGTCGATAAACTAAAAATGGCGCACTCCGACAGGAGTCGAACCTGTGGCCTCCGCCTCCGGGGAGCAGTCACGGGTTCGGTGGTAAATCGTTAAACCTAGGCGTATCAGGGGATTAAACGGTGTTTTGGCTTTTCGGTTGGCGTCGAAGTTGACGCTTCTGAGACCGTTTAATGACAAAATTGGTCACAGAAAACCGACCCCGAAATTTCAAATTTTGACCATTGCCTCGCGACAAGAAATTATAAACCTCTGGAAAAACCTGAGTTTTGAGGTGGAAAAAATTACACCTTTTAACTGGCCTTTGGGTACGTAGAGTAGCCTATAATTTAATCATTTGAATATGGGGTATGGTAATGAAAATCACAAAAACTCATACCAAAAATCCAGAGCGCTTTGTTCCAAATATCGAGAACTGCAAAACCAGCCTTCGGTACGAGGGTCTCAAAGTGAAAGAGTCTACTAAAAGGCAAACGATCGCATCTTTAAAAAGAAAGTATGCGAGATAAATACGGCGTATGGACGCCACCCAGAACATAGTTTGGCCGAACAACAATATAAGCTATATTAGTAAGCGGTGCCTGACTTTTACATATTGCAGGGTTATGGATTTTAAGGTAAACCTATAAAATAATCGAATAAAAAGCGACACAGGACTTATTTTTGAATTTACGCAAGCGCACAGTCGCAGGAATACTGTCATTATTTGGGTTCGGACTCTTTTTTGTTATATATCTTACAAGTTCCGTTGTTACGCTCCTTGACGATAGATTCAGAAGCGAAAGAGTAGAAGAGTTGAATAGTCAATTTTTGCTTGCTAAGTCTAATTTAGAATCGAATTTGTTCCGTGATGTATTTTTGGTCGATAGCCTTGCTACAGTTTTCAACATTGACCCTAAGAGTGCGGCAGAAAACTTCGACGAAATCGGTAGCAAATTGCTGCAAAAATCAAAGCATGTTCGCAGCATAGGCATGGGGCCAAACGATGTGCTGAATCATGTTATTCCTCTTGAAGGCAACGAGAAGGCCATAGGCCTCGACTTCCGAACAGTTCCCGAACAATACAAAACTATAATTACCGCCCGGGAACAGGGGGATATATATCTTGCTGGACCCGTCGATCTTGTGCAAGGTGGGCGAGGCCTTATTGCTCGAATCCCAGTCTTTAACGATTATCCGGTTAATTTAGACTACTGGGGCACGGTTAGCGTTGTTATTGATTATGAGAAACTGATTAATGACGTCGGATTGTTCAGAATTCAGAACACCAAAGTTGCTATACGTGGCCTCAATGGTACTGGTAAATCCGGTCAAGTTTTTGAAGGGGACGAAGCATTATTTAATGTGGCCGATTACAGCGGGAAACTTTTAATTCCGAATGGCGAGTGGTGGATTGCGGTTGAATTTTTTCCGATACTGGAGAAAAATCAAACCCTATTTCTTGCATTGGTACGTTGGGGGAGCCTACTTGTCTATGTACTGCTATTTGGCCTAGTCACGTTACTCTGGGCATATTATCTCGCTGAACGACAACGAGCAAATGCTGATTCGCTGACCCATCTTGTCAACCGTAGGTTTACGTTGGACTATCTAAACCGAAGATTTACAGATAAAAATCCAAAAGACGACTTTTTTGTCGTTGCAATCGATCTCAATTATTTTAAAGAGATCAATGATAATCTGGGGCATTATGCTGGCGATGAGGTCCTTCGGTGTGTGGCGCAACGTATGCAAGCGGCTGTTCGCAGCACTGATTTAGTAGCTCGCATGGGAGGTGACGAATTCCTAGTAGTTTTAAACCGCATAAGAGACTCCAAAATAGCCGATACACTCGTAGCTAAGATTCGTCAAACTGTAGAGGGTAGCGAATTTGTGGTCGATGACCTACCTATCCATCTATCTATTAGTATAGGTGTAGCCTGCAGCACCGAAGAGGTAAACTCAGTAGACGGTCTGTTAAAGCTTGCTGATGCGCGAATGTATGAAAACAAGGCCGCTATAAAAGAACATTGTAATGCCCTGAAACACGAAAGCACTGGTAAGGCCTGAGATTTCCCGACACCTTTTATGGTAAACATGTGACTATTACCCTAAGAGGGTATGCGCCGTCTGGGCCTACGAAAAACTTACGCCAGTGCGTTTCATAAGATTCTACTCCTGCGGCTGAACTGTCCGAAGCAGCCGACCAATTGGTCGGCACTGGCCTTATCGGAGTTTCATAGGCTGGCACATGTGAGCATGCGCCGAGTGAGCAAATACCGGTCGTTAAAATGGCTAAATAGCTTTTTCTAAGCATTAAATTTGCTCCTTATCATGGTTAACGTCAGCTTTTCTTTCGAATAAGCTCACCACGAAGACATAGAACAACGGTACAAAGAAGATAGCTAAGAAGGTTGCTGTTAAAGTACCCCCAACAACACCGGTCCCAATTGAATGTTGGCTTCCACTACTCGCACCTGAGGCTAGTGCTAACGGCAAGACGCCGAATACGAAAGCCAATGACCTACAGACCTTATCCCAAAAGACCTGTAACTGAAAGTGTTCTCCAAAGTACCGAATGTTTGTTAGACTGGCACTCAAGTTTTCCTGATGCGCAAATATCACATGACCAGAGTCGGTAGAAATGATCCATGCTTTTGTGGCAGCGGTAAGAAGTTCAAAAAATGCTGTATGGACACTGTCGGAAAGCAGCATAATGAAATTTACGACGAGCTAGAGCAAACGTTAGCCATGAACCCCGATCTTTCCCTCGATGAGCTTAATTTAGTGGCTGAGCGCATGATGAATGATCGGAATAATAAACCTGTCGACGACTTCTGTGGTCTTTCACCCAACCTGATGCAGAATTGGCTTTACGCGCCAATGAATCAGTTGCAAGGGCTTACGGTTGAGACACCGACTGAATTCAGCCATTGCCCGGTTGTGCGTTACTTAGAGCTAATAATTAATGTAGCTATGGAAAACGGTGGTAAGTTTAAAGCTACATCGAAAGGGAATTTACCAACGTTTATTGTGAAGCAAGCCACTGAGTTTTGGCCTGAACTGCCCACGTCAGATTACCCAACACATATCAGCATAAGCGAGTTCGCCGGTGCAAACGAAGACAAGTTTAATGCCTTGCATTACACGCGAATTCTGGCTGAAATTGCCGGTATTATTTTCCGTCGTGGTGGTTACTTTCATGTCAAAAAAGACGCACAGAAGTTGTACTTAAAGCATGGGGTCGGTGCGTTCTTTATGCCCATGCTAAACGCCACTGTAAGCCGCTACAACTGGCGTTACTTCGACAGTTACGATGACGATGTTGATTTGCGCTTGTTCTGGGTATTTATGCTCTGGCGCTTACAAAATCATCGTTCAATTAATCAGTTAATTGCAGAAACTGCCACAGCATTCCCTGATATTTTGCATCGTATTCCATCGTTTGAGTACACCACTATTGAGCGTACACTCGGCCATATAATTGATATTCGTTTTATCACACGGTTTTTGGAGTATTGGGGATTTGTGAAAGCAGAACCGCAACGTTACAGTCGCGATAGAGAAGAAGTTCGCACTGTGGAATTGCAGCCACTCTTTATGCAAACGTTTCGGTTTGAAAGTTTATAAGTTTAAGCACTCAACCATCAGGTGGAGTTCGTTCCAGCTGCGCGTAACAGCGGTTTAAACTGATGTCATGAGTTTCATCAGACGAGGATTCACAAATAGCTTTTCCTTGCCTGAAGTTGTCTCTTCTAATATGCCAATTTCAACGAGCTGTTTAAGGTAAACCGAAGCGGTTTGACGCTTGGCGATATCGCGTTCCACTAAATTACTAATTCGACAATAAGGCTGCTCAAAAATCACTTGAACAAGCTCATAGCTGTATATTTTCGGTAACTGCTCGCGAATCCTGTTTGTAGTCTGCTCCATTAACGCTCGAATAGCAGCGATCTTCTCACAAGTCCAAAGCGACGTTTGCTCAACACCACGCAACATGAATACCAGCCAGTCTTCCCAGTTTTGTTTCTGAGTTACTTGATTCAGTAATCGGTAGTAATCTTGCTTGTGCGCAACAATGTAACGGCTAAGGTACAATATCGGCAGTGTCAAAAGCTTCTGCTCAATCAAATAGAGGACATTTAGAATTCTGCCAGTACGCCCATTGCCGTCATAGAAAGGGTGAATGGCTTCAAACTGATAGTGGCTCACCGCCATTTTTATCAGCGGATCGATAGTATTAGTACGATGCAGAAACTGCTCCCAGTTACTGAGTAAATCGCGAATAACCTGTTCACCGACCGGTGGCGTATAAACCACGTCACTTGTTGTTTGATTACCAATAATGGTGCCAGGTAGCTTCCGTAATTCCATCGCCGTATTCTTCAATGTGCTACACACTTCAATGGCAGTTGTTGTGCAGAGTGTTTTGCGCTCTAACTGAATGAAACCTTGATAGAGCGCTGTGCGGTAACGAAGTGCTTCTTTGGTTGCTTGATCAGCACCGCTGTCTTGTTGTGCATATCGAAATAGCTGATCGGTTGTGGTGACGATATTTTCAATCTTCGAACTGTCTTTAGCTTCTAACAGAGGAAGCAAATTGATCAGCATACTTTGATTAGGGAGTAGCGCGCCAGCTTGTTTCAATTCGGCAAGCGCAGCGCGAGCAGAGATGCATGCTTTCAATACATCGCGCGTTTCGATGAGTTCTAATTTCGGTGGTAACGCCGGTAAATCGTTATAGGGTCGGTCAGCTTGCCACGCCATGTTTAAATTCCTCGAAAATTTCGACACACTGTGATGTTAGTTGCAGTGTATGTCGATTCCATCGACACGATAAGCTTATTTGTCGATTATTTATTGTTTTATCGACATGATGGGTTTCTCAAGAATGTACAGAATATGTAGGTGATGGTGGGTATCACAGGAGTGGAGCTGGATTTCCTATTTAAAATGACCTTGAATTTTCGGTGGAGGATTACAAAAAAAGTCAAAGATACCCCAAAAATTTCTCATGCAGGTAAACCATAGAGTGTTCAACTGCGACTAACCCTTAAACATAGTCGATTTAAATTATAGTAATCCTAACTATGGTTACAGGAGGTTATTTTGGAAAATGTACGATGGATAGTTGCAATTTTTATAACATTTACTTCTATCATAGGCTGCGGTACTTCAATAAATCACTCTCGCATGAACTTGCCCCCAGAGTTCAAAACGATTGCTTTAGTAAACGTCAATGTAATTCCAATGACCGAGAATAGCGATGTGATTGAAGATACCACGGTTCTTATTGTCGATAATGAAATATCAGCTATTGGTGGGGAAATTCCTACCGATGCAGAGATTATTGATGGTCAAGATAAGTGGTTGATGCCAGGATTAATTGACATGCATGTACACAATTTAGTGGATGGCAATATCGGCGACAGCTACCCGACAAAGGGAGCGTCATACTTCTTCGATAATCAAGATATTATGCTTTTATACGTAGCCAATGGCGTGACAACTGCATTTGAGTTAACCGGTCGGGCTGAACATTTTGGTCAGCGTAATGAAATAATTAAAGGCAATGTCATTGGTCCGAGGATTGCCTTGGCTGCATTAATTGATGGCGATAATGCAAATCGAATAGCTAAAACTCCAAGTGAAGGGCGACAAGCTGTTCGCATTGCCAAAGGCGATGGGTATGAATTCATCAAGGTGTATTCTCGTCTTAATATTGAAACGTTTAAAGCTATTGTTGATGAGGCAGATAAACAGGGATTGAAGGTTGTAGGGCACATACCCACTTCATTTAAAGGAAAAACCAGCGAGGCTTTTGTACCTCATTTCAGCCTAGTCGCGCATGCAGAAGAATTTTCTAAACAAACGAATGATTATACTGAAGAGGCCGCGCAGAAATTTGCTGAGTTGGCTAAAAAGAATAACTCATGGGTTATGCCGAATTTATCGAATTTAGTTAGCATCGCTGCTCAAGGGCGCTCACTTGATGCGGTTCGAGATCTTCCTAGTCTGAAATACGTTCACCCGCTAATGCAAGACAAATGGCTCACTGCGAATCAATACTATGAGGGAACAAGCGCAGAGAGAGTCGCATATTTCGATACATTGGTCGACTTTCATATTCAATTGGTCAAGGCATTTAAAGAAGCGGGTGTGCCTATGGTTGCAGGAACCGATGCTGGGACGTCTGGCATTGTGTGGGGGTTTTCTTTGCATGATGAATTGGCTTTATTAGTCGATGCAGGTTTGACAACAGAGGAAGCACTAGCTTCAGCAACTAGATTGGCCGCGACATGGCTTGGAGTGGACGATAAACTTGGTACGATAGAAGCAGGTAAGTTCGCAGACCTCGTTCTGCTCGACGCAAACCCACTCGAGACTATACAAAACACCAACAAAATAGCGGGAGTATTTGTCAATGGCCGCTGGATCCATGCAGAGTATATTGAGGCCGAGCTTGCAGAACTTGCCAAAAAGAATTCAGCAAATCTGGGCAAAGACGAATTTTCGTGGAGCAAAGTAACTGGACGGTGATCCACTCACTGAACCATTAAAAATGGCGCACCCGACAGGAGTCGAACCTGTGACCTCTGCCTCCGGAGGGCAGTCACGGGTTCGGTGGTAAATCGTTAAAACTAGGTCTGGCAAGGGATTAAACGGTGTTCTGACTTTTTGTTTAGCGTCAAAATCGACACTTTTGAGACCGTTTAATGACAAAATTGGTCACAGAATACCGACTTCGAAATTTCAAATTTTGACCTTTGCCTCGCGACAAAAAATTCTGAATTTCCGAAAAAACCTGAGTTTTTAGGTGGAAAAAATTCCACCATTTCGAACGTGGCTTAGGCGCGCTGCATAGGTTATAATTTATGCGGCTCATCCTAAGGGTACATGATAATGAAACGCACAAAAAACAGCTCAGATAAACAAGAGCGCTTTGTTCCTAATATTGAGAACTTCAAGACCAGTCTTGGGTACGAAGGTCTCAAAATGAAAGAGTCTTTTGAAAAGCAGTCTATCGCATCTTTAAAACGTAAATATGCGAGATAAGTACGGCGCTGGTCAAGATCCGTATTGTTACCCGGACTCCGATGTTTTGGTTAACAAGCTAAACATTCGCGATGAGGAAACTCTTGTCGCTGCCGAAATAGAATTTACTACCCTACGTTATAAATCCTACACAGCTACTACATTAGGCAGTCAGGAATTCACACTCGAGCATCTACAGCGTTTACATCTGCATTTATTTCAGGATGTATACGATTGGGCTGGCGAGTTACGAACAATTGATATTTCAAAAGGTGCAACTCGATTCTGTACGGCATCAAGAATCAAAGCTGAGGCGGATAGGTTATTTCGCCAAATTCCTTTGTTAGAACATGCAAAAACACCTGAAGTTTTCGTGCGTGATGTGGCTGATTTATACTGCGAGATTAATTTATTACATCCATTTCGGGAAGGTAATGGGCGTGCGCAACGATTCTTTTTTGAAGAAATGCTATTTGCACTTGGTTATGATGTATTGTGGCCTGAAATATCGCAGCAAGAGTGGGTCGATGCCAATGTTTCTGGTGTGAATCTCGATCTTCAGCCACTTGTCGATATTTTTTCGAGCGCCATGAAGACAAGAGCAGAGTTCAATCAGTACTAGCACTTTCTACGCATAACTACTCCTATTTTTGGGGGGATTACAAATGGACTTTATGAGTGACAGCTTGCACAACAAAGTCAGGTTTCGCACATTTAATGTCATTGATGACTTTAATCGCGAAGTTTTAGGTATCGATATTGCGACCAGCATGCCGTCGTTGCGCGTCATACGCTATCTTGACCAACTTGCTGAGTGGCATGGTTACCCTGAGAAAATTCGGGTTGATAATGGCAGCGAATTCACCTCGGAAGTGTTTGTAAATTGGGCAAAAGCACATGACATTATGA
>Ga0098069_100083_pt1 | contig 57525 bp, 54 predicted proteins | sample 27_taG_FD_92584 | JGI IMG/M metagenome (GOLD analysis project Ga0098069, IMG submission 92584) | Marine viral communities from Cariaco Basin, Caribbean Sea - 27_WHOI_OMZ | ecosystem: Environmental > Aquatic > Marine > Oceanic | place: Caribbean Sea: Cariaco Basin | collected 2014-11-09
CGACAATGGAACGATTGAAAAAGAAGAGATTTTTTCCAAGGTCTTGAGAGCCGGAAGACGCACCTATTTCTTTGATGTTAGGGCGACTAAGGCAAACGATTACTACCTGACGATTACCGAGAGTAAAAAATTCACCAATGAAGACGGATCTTTCCACTACAAGAAGCACAAGATCTACCTTTACAAAGAAGATTTCGCCGGTTTTAATGAGATCCTTCAGGAGATGACAGACTTTATTCTTGACGAAAAAGGGGAAGAAGTAATTAGTGAACGTCATCAAAAGAACTTCAAGAAAGAATACGAAGAAGATGAGCAAAAGAAGGTTGAAACTGCCGCAGCTCCATCTGCCGCTGCTTTTACAGATATTAGTTTTGACGATATATAGGTAAAAAATATACTCCAATTCAAAACCGTCCCGGCAAAACCTGGACGGTTTTTTTATCTTGGGGTGTCAAAAATGTCATTTATGAGAATCTTTATTGTTGCCCTTTTCGCCCTCATCAGCTTTCAAACCTTAGCGCAGGAAGAGCTCGATCTTTCTTATTACCTGCCCCAAAATGTCACTTATAATTCTGCAATTCCCACGCCACAGGAGGTGCTCGATTTCGTCCCCGGCGAGTGGCATGCCAGCCATGATCAAATTTTGGTCTACATGCACTTCCTGGCCCAAACCTCCCCAAGGATAAGCATTGAAAACAGGGGTTTTACCTATGAAAAAAGGCCTTTGGTGCTGCTCACCATTACTTCGGAAGAAAATCATAAAAATATTGAGGAAATTCGTCAACAACATCTAGCGCTTACCGAACCCGGATCAGAAAATATGGATATTGCTGAAATGCCCGTGGTCGTCAACCAGGGCTTTTCAATCCACGGAAATGAAGCCAGTGGCGCCAATGCAGCCATTCTCGCTGCCTACTACCTCGCCGCTGCCGAAGGGCCCGAAATTGAAGAACTGCTCAACAATACGGTTATCCTTTTTGATCCGGTGTTTAACCCCGACGGGCTGCAAAGGTTTGCTTCGTGGGTAAACACCAATAAAAGTGCAAATATCAACCCCGATCCGCAGGACCGGGAATACGATGAAACCTGGCCCGGCGGCCGTACCAACCACTACTGGTTTGACATGAACCGCGACTGGCTGCCGGTGCAGCTCCCCGAAAGCCAGGCCAGGATAAAGACCTTTCACAAATGGTACCCCAATGTGCTCACAGACCACCACGAAATGGGATCGAATTCCTCTTTCTTTTTTCAGCCGGGAATTCCATCAAGGACGCATCCACTCACCCCGGATCTTAATCAGGAGTTAACGAAGGAAATAGGAACTTACCACGCGGCAGCCCTTGACGATATTGGCTCGCTTTATTATACTGAAGAAAATTACGACGACTTTTACTACGGAAAAGGTTCTACCTTCCCCGATATTCAGGGAAGCGTAGGGATACTTTTTGAACAGGGAAGTTCCCGCGGCCACGCCCAGGAAACCGATAACGGGATCCTCACCTTCCCTTTCACCATCCGCAACCAGTTCACTGCTGCGCTTTCCACATTAAAAGCTGCCAAAGAAATGCGGGTAAAGCTGCTTGACTACCAACGCAACTTTTACCAGAACGCCCGCAGGGAAGCCGAAAAGGGAGCGTATGTCTTCGGAAACAGCAAAGATGCATCTTCAGCTTATCACTTAGCCGAAATCCTGAAACGTCACAAAATTGAAGTGCACGAGCTGCAGGAAAAATTCAGCAGAAACGGAAAAACTTTTATTCCTGAAAGCAGCTACGTGGTGCCGAAAGAGCAGAAACACCAAAGGCTTCTCGAAGCCATGTTTGAGCGAAGAACCCGGTTTGAAGACAGCCTTTTTTATGATATTTCGGCCTGGTCTTTCCCGCTGGCATTCAATCTTGATTTTACAGATGAAGCCAAAACGAACGTGGCGGGGCAAAAGATTGACAGCCTTACAAGACCTGCGGTAGACCTTCCGGAGAAAAGCGAGTACGCTTATCTAATGGAGTGGCATGCTTACGAAGCTCCAAAAGCGCTTAACATGATCCTGAACAAAGGCTTAAGGGCAAAAGTGGCCCTGCAACCATTCAATGTTGGGAACAAAAAGTATGACTATGGAACCATAATGGTACCGGCACAAAACCAGAAAATGAATTCAGATGAGATCTACGACTTCTTAAAAGAGGTCGCTAAAGATGCTCATGTGAATATTTCGGCGGTTAGTACAGGCCTCACAGCCGGGATAAACCTTGGCAGCAACCAGTTTAGAGCGCTAGAACCTCAACAGGTCGCCATTGTGGTTGGCGAAGGCATTACCCCATACGATGCAGGTGAGATTTGGCACCTTTTTGATGAGCGCTACGATATGAAGATCACCAAACTCGATCTCAAGAATTTTTCCCGAAACGATCTTAGCCGCTATACCGATATTATTCTTCCAAATTCCTGGGGAAGTGCTGTAGGCAAAGATGAAGCCGACCAATTAAAACAATGGGTTCGCAACGGCGGAACCCTTATAGGATATAAGAATGCCGCAACCTGGCTGAACAAAAACGAGTTTCTTGACCTCGAATTCAAAGAAAATGAAGTGCAGGCCAAAAATGTCACTTTTGAGCAGCGCAGGGATTTTAGAGGTGCCCAGGGCATTGGCGGGGCTATTTTTGAGGCAGAGCAGGACCGCTCGCACCCCATTAATTTTGGATATAAAGATGATAAAATCGCCCTTTTTAGAGATACCACAATTTTCATTGAAGCCGATTCTACTTCATATAAAAATCCGCTTATTTATTCTGAAAAACCTCTTTTAAATGGATATATAAGTGAAGAAAACCTCGAACTCCTCCCAGGAACTGTTCCCTTCAAGCACAAGTCACTCGGAAGAGGAAATGTCATTTTGTTTACAGACAACACCAACTTCAGGGCCTTCTGGTATGGTACCAATAAGCTGCTCATGAACGCTATTTTCTTTGGAGATGAGATGTAAAATAGATTTGAGATCTGAGATCTGAGATATTAGATTTTCTATAAAAAGAGGTTCCAAAAATGCCATTTTTGGAACCTCTTTCATTTTTGGGCTAAAACCCTTTATCATTTTTCTCTTCTATTCCTCCGGCTAAAGCCGGAGGCATTCAATTATTGTGAGCTCTCATCCCACTCCCCAGCATTTCCTAACAGAAGAGAAGCTGATCTGTTGATGAAAGGGAACAAGTTAACCTTTAGCAGTTTTTCCTATTTTCTCACTTCGTATCTCTAAATTCGCACTTCTAAGTTTATAGATTGATCTTCACCCCGCCATTCACTACAAATCCGTCTACAGGGGCATAAATGTCCCGGAACTGCGGATCAGATATGGAGCCGGTGTAAATGCTGTCAAATCGGGTTTGGCGGGTGTCGGTGAAATTCTCGAAGTTCAGGAAGATTGAAAAATTCTCCCATTTCTTCTCGGTCATCAATCCAAAGATCCAGTAATCCTGCCCGGTCAAGCCGCCTTCCAGCTTCTGCTTTCCAAAGTAATAGCTTTCCAGGCCAATTACCAGTTTTTCATGGAGCTCATACACCAGCACATTGTTCAGCCGGTGTTGTGCCACAAGTGGCGCCTCATAGGTCTCTCCAAAATAATGCTCATTTACATCGGCAAGAGTGTAACCTGTGAAGAGTTTAAAATTCCCATATTTGAATCTAAAATTCGCTTCCATACCTTGGGTATCCAGGTAACCTTCAGGCTGGCGATACTCATAAACCGGAGTTGGAGTATTGCTTAAAGTTTGCCCCAAAATAAGCGGATCATTCACCCTGGTATAGAAAAACAGCGTATTAAGGCTAAAATCGATCACCTCAAAAAGATTGGTGCGATAATTAATGTCGAAGTTTGCTCCAAAAGATCTTTCGGCTTCAGTTTCAGAAACATCAATAGGCATTACATTTCTAAACTGGATCCTTTCGGCATCTTCAGTAAAAATGGTGGGGGTTTTATAGCCGAGTCCGCCGCCAAGCCTTGCTGTCCAGGCATCCGAAAATTCGACCATAGCAGAAAGTCGGGGCAGCACAAACCAGCCGTACTCATTCTGGTAATCTGTCCTCAACCCGCTCTCCAGGCTAAATCTTTTCGAGATACGCCAGTTGTTCTGAAGAAATGCGCCGTAGGTAATGTGGTTGTAATCTACCACTTCGGAAGCCGCTAAAGGATCCTGAGTAAATTTATCGGAAACCAAATTCAGTCCTGCCACCCATTCAAAGTCCTGCTTTCCGAAGTTATAAGCCACTTCGCTGAAAGAAGCCAGCTGGTCTCCCGAAAAAGTGAAATCGGGTATTTCTATCTTCCGCTCAAAAAAGCTGAAGCTGTTTTTGACCATCAAAGAACGGCCATTCTCATAAAGCTGGGTAAAGCCGGCGCGGGTAGTGACACGTTCTGTATTGTTTCTTTCAAAGTAAGGATCTGCAACCTCCCCACCTTCCAAAAAGGCGATATTTCCGCCCGTTCTTTCTTCAATAACAGTATTGACACCCAGCTCTAAAGTGGCATTTTTGGAAGGGTAATAAAACAGCTTCGGATTCACGGTAACCCGATTCACTTCAGGAATGGCGGTAAGGCCTATATCGGCAGGATCGTAGGGGTCGCTGTAGTTGTAAGAAGCAAAAACAGTAGTTCCAAACTTTCCGAAGGTATCGGAATAGAAACCACTTACATCGAGCCCCAGGGCTGAAGTTCCGTTAAGCAGGAAGTTGATCTCCCGCTCCTCCCCCGGCGTTTTTGACACCAGGTTCACAAGCCCCGCAATCGCGCCGCCGCCATACAGGGTTGACGAAGCGCCTTTCACCACCTCCACCTGTTGCAGGTCTAGCGGTACGATTTGCAGCAGGCTCAAGCCTCCCGAAAAACCTGAATACAACGGATAGCCGTCTTTAAGGAGCTGTGTATATTTCCCGTCAAGCCCCTGGATGCGGATACTGGAATTATAGGAAGTTGCCGATGTTTGCTGGGTCTGTATCCCCGTGGTTTCATTGAGCAGCATGCGGATATCTCCCGGCTTCATGTTGCCCTTTTCGCCAAGTTCTTCGCCCGAGATCACCTCCACCCGGGTTGGAAGGTCGGCAATGCTGCGGCGGGAGCGCGTGGCAGAGATAATCACCTCCTCCATGTGTTCGCCTTCAGGAGAAAGCTCAACACTAATCAATTTTTCTTCGGCCAAAGGGAATTCCATACTGAGTTGCTGGGTGGCAAAACCCATATAACTTACCAGGATCACCTGGATCCCATCAGGAACATCCCCAAGGCTAATCACGCCTTCTTCATTTGCAGTGGCTCCAACACTGGTGCCCTGTACCGATGCGTTGGCCCCGTAAAGCGGCTGATGGGTTTCGGCGTCAATTACTTTAATTTTTAGCACATGCTGTGCGTTTGCTACCAGTCCGCAAAAAAGCAGGCCCAGCAACAAAAGGATATGTTGTTTCATTCTTGAAATTTAATTTAGAAATAGCTTTTTGGGAAAAATTCCCGTGAAAAGATATTTAGCAGGATCTTGGCGGCTGCCAGATGCGGAAAGAAAATTCGAAAGCTGGTCTTTCTACTGCCTCTCGGGTTACACTGGCCGACACCGGTTCCAAAAATGGCATTTCTGAAGGCTCTTCCGGGAGCACTACGGCGTTACAGGTGCCGCAATTTAAAAAAGGAGAACAAAGCTCATCGCCGGGATCGCCCGCTTCCTGTTGTTCAGAAACGGCTTTCTCACTGCAATCATCGGCACAGCAGGGAAACCCGCTTAGCACAAGTATGAGGAAAGACAACAAAACGACCAGGATTCTCATGCCGCTAAGGTATAAAACTGGAGCAGGATCATCCAATTCTCAGCCCGTTTTCCACTTTAAAGTCGGGCTGAAGCAGCACAATATCGTTCTCTTTTCCCACTGCGCCCAGCACCAGGCATTCGCTCATAAAGCTGGCGATTTGTTTCTTCGGAAAATTGACCACAGCCACGATCTGCCGGTTCAAAAGATCTTCTTTTAAATAGCGTTTGGTGATTTGCGCTGAAGTTTTCTTGATTCCTATCCCGGGCCCAAAATCGATCTTGAGTTGATAAGCCGGTTTCCTGGCTTCGGGAAAATCTGAAACTTCAGTAATGGTTCCAACACGCATTTCTACTTTTTCAAAGTCGTTCCAGGAGAGGTGGTTCATTGTTTTTGGTTTGTGGTTTGTGGTTTGTGGTTAATGGTTTGTGGTTTGTGGTTTGTGGTTTGTGGTTTGTGGTTTGTGGTTTATGGTTCATTTCTGCTTACATCCGCGTTGCGGATTTCAAATACGTGTCATCGGGAGTCAAGATTCAAATTTCCGGATTCAGAAACTTCTAATATCGTACTTCTAAAATCTAACTTCAATTATCCAAATATTTTCCTGATCACCCATGCAGGACCTATGAGCAAAAACTGGATATCTTTCAAAAATGATGGTTTTTTGCCCTCTATTTTATGTCCGTAGAACTGGCCAATCCACGCAAGCGCAAAAATTATAAGTGAGACCAGCCACAAGAGGGCCACAAGAGAAATATAATAGTTCCCGGCAATGCAAAATGCCGCAAAGATTAGCACCTTGAAACCCATACTTATTGAAAGCCTGAAGTAAAACAGCAAAACCAGGATCAACACCACCACTGCCCAATTCTCCAGGAAGGGAATATACATTGGGAAAATTTGTGTGAGAGGCCCAGGCGGAATGCTCATTACCAGCCCCACTATTGAAAAGAAAATTGTGGGTACACAGATGTAATGTATGAGCTGATTGGTCTTATTCTGGTGGCTTACGGCATATTCGGCAAACCATTGATCTAAAGTGCGCATAAAATGGTGTTGAAGTAGAACCAAGATAGGAATTTTAAAAATATATAGCCAAAAATTTGTATTTTCAGCACATAAACGCACCTAAACAAATGGCCGAAACCGCTTCAAATACTTTACCGCTGGGAACCCGGCTTATAGATTTTGAATTGCCCGATGCTGTCACGGCAAATCTCTATTCCCTTACCGATGTGCAGGGAGAAAGAGGAACTGTGATCATGTTCCTTTGCAACCACTGCCCTTATGTGAAGCATGTGGTAGATGAGATTGTGCGGGTTGCCAATGACTACAGGGTTCTTGGTTTCGGGTTTGCTGCAATTTGCAGTAACGATGTAGAGAAGGTTCCGGAAGATCATCCAGATCTTATGTGGCAATTCGCCCGAAAGCACAATTTTAGTTTCCCGTACCTCTACGACCGCACCCAGGAAGTAGCCCGAAATTACAAAGCGGAATGCACCCCAGATTTTTACCTTTTTGACGGGGAGCAAAGACTGGTGTACCACGGACAACTGGACAGCTCCCGGCCCGGGAATGGCCTTTCGGTAAACGGCAGGGAATTAAGAGAGGCTTTGGATGCCCTTTTAGGCAGTCGCCCTGTTCCCGGCCCACAAAAACCAAGTGTTGGCTGCTCTATCAAGTGGAAGTACACTCCGAAGGAATAAGGACTGAAGAATATTTTTTTATTGAATATTGAATATTGAATATTTATTGGGAACAATGTCTCAAATCTCAAATCTCAAATCTCAAATCTAATATCTAATATCTTCTGAAGTCTACAGCTAAAAGATTAACTCATTTTTAACGGCAAAAGAAATTTTAAAGATCATTATTCCTTAATTTTATCTCTCTTTTATTCACATAAAACACAGTTGAAAATGAGCACATTAAGACTTGGAGACAAGGCACCAAACTTTGATGCCGAAACTTCGGAAGGAAATATCAACTTCTACGATTTTCTTGGTGACAGCTGGGGAATCCTGTTTTCCCATCCTGCCGATTATACGCCTGTATGTACCACCGAACTGGGGGCAGCAGCAAAATATAGAGATGAATTTGAAAAGCGCAACGTGAAGGTGATGGCACTTAGCGTAGATGGCGTGGAATCCCACAAAGACTGGATCAAAGATATCAATGAAACTCAAAACACCACGGTAAACTTCCCCATCATTGCTGATGAAGACCGAAAGGTAGCCGATCTTTATGATATGATCCACCCCAATGCCGATAACACACTTACAGTACGTTCGGTCTATGTTATTGCACCTGATAAGACAATAAAGTTAATGATCACTTATCCTGCCAGTACCGGAAGGAATTTTGATGAGCTGTTAAGGGTGATAGATTCGCTGCAGCTTACCGCTTATAAGAAAGTAGCAACCCCCGCCAACTGGAAATCGGGAGAAGATGTTGTGATAAGCCCTTCAGTAAATAACGAGGAAGCCAAAAAGTTATTCCCTAAAGGTTTTAAAGAAGTGAAACCTTACCTGAGGATGACACCACAACCGGAATAGGAAATTGTATATTGTATAATGTATAGTGTATAGTATAATTGCTAAATGAACTTCTAACGTCTAACGTCTAAAATAAAAAAACCTCAGCTCCTACAAGGGTACTGAGGTTTTTTTATTGAATTGAAATCAAAATTTTACTTCACCTTTACAAGCTCTACGTCAAAGATAAGGGTGGCGTTTGGAGGAATTACTCCGCCGGCACCACGGGAGCCGTAGCCAAGTTGCGAAGGAATAACAAACCGGGCCTGATCTCCTTCCTTCAGAAGTTGAATTCCTTCGTCCCATCCTTCAATTACATGGCCTTTCCCCAATGGAAATTCAATTGGTTGTTTTCTTTTGTACGAAGAATCGAAGACCGTTCCGTCTGCCAACATTCCTTTATAGTGTACAGAAACCGTCTTTCCTTTTTCAGCTTTTTTGCCATTACCTTCAGCGATCATCTTATAACGAAGTCCGCTACTGGTTTTTTCGAAGCCCTGAGCCAGTTCGCCCATAAGTTCTTCCTGCTGCTTTTTAGCTGCTGCTTCTCTTTCGGCTTTTGCACCATTGAACAGCCGGAAAGATTCTACTGCATTAAAACTCTTAGCCGATTCACCTTCCCTGATGATCTCAATTTTTTCTATGGTATCACCTTGTTTCACGGCATCTACCACATCCTGCCCCTCAACCACATGTCCAAAAACAGTATGTTTCCCGTCTAACCAGGGTGTGGGCACATGAGTAATAAAGAACTGGCTCCCGTTGGTTCCCGGGCCTGCATTGGCCATTGACAGGATCCCGGGACGGTCGTGCTTAAGATCGGGATGTATCTCATCTTCAAACTGATATCCAGGTCCTCCGGCGCCGCTACCTTTAGGGTCACCTCCCTGGATCATAAAATCGGGGATCACCCTGTGAAATTTGAGTCCGTCATAATAAGGTTTACCCTGAGGTTTAGCCTCATTTTCCAGTTTCCCTTCAGCCAGGCCCACAAAATTCCCAACAGTGCCGGGGGTTTTCTCGTGCTCCAGTCTTATGGTTATCTCTCCTCTTGTGGTGTGGAGTTTAGCGTATAATCCGTCGTTCATGTCTTTGCTTTAAGTTAAAATGCAAAGATAAAGAAATGAATAAGGTTTAATGATTAATGAATAACAAAACGAAGGAGAATTGGGAGAATGTTAAGGAATGGAATAAGATGTCTCCCGCTTGATCCCGCGGATTTTTACAGATGATTAAAAAAATAATGGATTCGCGGCCCATATAGAGGAACAAAAAAGCCGAAACTTTCGCTCCGGCTGTTATTCATTATTCCTTAGCCCTTTATCTTTTAATTGGCTACTTCGCTGATGAATTTGATCCTGTAGAGTCTCAATTCTTCTTCGTCGTAATCACCGTCAAATTCATCTAAGGCTTCTTCAATCTTATCGGTTTGGGCATCGATGAAATATTCATGGATCTCTTCCTGCTGATCTTCATCTAGAATCTCGTCAATCCAGTAATTGATGTTCAGCTTGGTACCACTGTAGACAATGGCTTCCATCTCTTTGATGAAATCGTGCATCTCCATACCTTTAGCTGCTGCTATATCATCAAGCGGAAGTTTGCGGTCTACGTTTTGGATGATGTACAATTTCAACCCGCTGTTTGATCCCGTGGTTTTCACCACCAGGTCATCAGGTCGGGTAATGTCATTTTCATCAACGTACCTGGCTATAAGCTCCACGAACTTTTTGCTGTAAGGTTTAGACTTTTTTCCTTCCCCTACCCCGTGTATATTTCCAAGTTCTTCAACAGAAACAGGATATTTTAAAGCCATGTCTTCCAAAGAAGGATCCTGGAATATTAAATGCGTGGGCAGGCTTAGATCTTTAGCGATCCTCTTCCTTAAATCCTTCAGCATTTTAAGCAGTTCTTCATCTGTACCTCCGCCCGATTTTGCTGCGGAAACTATTCCGTCATTTCCGTCAACTTCATAGATATGATCTTCGGTCATCATGAAAGAACCAGGCTTTTTCAGGAAATCCTCACCTTTTTCAGTGAGCTTCACCACGCCGTAGGTTTCGATATCTTTCCGAAGGTATCCGCCAACAAGAACCTGTCGTAGCAAAGCCATCCAGTATTTATCATCTTTACCTGCACCTTTCCCGAAGAGCTCATGTTCATCGGTTCTATGTGACTTAATAACGGCATTAGATTTTCCAACAAGGGTATTTACCACCTCTTTGGACTTGTAAAGCTGTTTGGTTTCTTTAACCGTTCGCAACAAAAGTTCTACTTCAGCTTTAGCTTCGTGCTGTTTTTTTGGATTGCGCACGTTGTCATCCATATCGGCTCCTTCGCCGGTCTTTTCATCAAAATCTTCACCGAAGTAGTGCAGAATGAATTTTCTCCTGGATACCGAAGTTTCGGCAAAAGCCACGACCTCCTGCAAAAGGGCCTGGCCAATTTCCTGCTCGGCTACCGGTTTCCCGCTCATGAATTTTTCAAGCTTCTCAATATCTTTATAGGAGTAGAATGCGAGACAGTGGCCTTCACCACCATCCCTCCCGGCACGCCCGGTCTCCTGATAGTAACTTTCTATACTTTTTGGGATGTCGTGATGTATCACGAAACGAACATCGGGCTTGTCAATTCCCATTCCAAAGGCAATAGTGGCCACCACCACGTCTACTTCTTCCATCAGGAACATATCCTGATGCCGCGAACGGGTCTTGGCATCCAGGCCTGCGTGATACGGAACAGCCGAAATGCCGTTCACCTGCAGGGTTTGAGCCAGTTCTTCTACCCTCTTACGGCTAAGGCAGTAAATAATTCCCGATTTCCCCTGGTTCTGTTTTATGAACCTGATAATATCGGCATCTACGTTCTTGGTCTTAGGGCGTATCTCGTAATAAAGGTTAGGGCGGTTAAAAGAAGCCTTAAAAGTGCGGGCGTCTGTAATTCCCAGGTTCTTCAGGATATCTTCCTGTACCTTGGGCGTAGCCGTAGCCGTTAGGCCAATAATAGGAATATCATCCCCAATTCGCTTCACAATATGCCTCAGGTTCCTGTACTCGGGCCTAAAATCGTGACCCCATTCACTAATACAATGTGCCTCATCAATAGCAAGGAATGAAATTTTTACACTGCGTAGAAATTCAACATTCTCTTCTTTGGTGAGGGATTCGGGGGCGACATAAAGAAGTTTTGTAGTTCCGTTGGTAATGTCCTCCTTCACCTGTTTTACTTCGGTCTTGTTAAGACTCGAATTTAAAACGTGGGCGATACCATTTTCCGAAGAAATTCCGCGAATGGCATCTACCTGGTTCTTCATTAACGCAATTAAAGGAGAAACCACAATTGCAGTACCGTCTTTAATTAGGGCCGGCAATTGATAACATAAAGATTTTCCACCTCCGGTAGGCATTACCACAAAGGTGTTATGGTCATTAACTATACTTTTTATTACCTCCTCCTGGAGGCCCTTAAACTGGCTAAAACCAAAGTATTTCTTAAGTTGTTCGTGTAAATTGATTTCCTGCGAAGTCATTCAATTGTGTTACAATTTTACATACATTTGCATTAAATAAAGATACGTTTTTCTTTACTCCATACAATTTCTAACTCTACAAATTTGACACCTCAAGAAAAAATACTCTCTGTTGCCAGAGAAACCATTTTAACTGAAGCGAAAGCTATAGCAAATTTAGAGCAATTATTAGACCAAAATTTTGCTAAAGCTGTACAGGCAGTATATAATTCAAAAGGCAGAGTCATAATTACCGGAATTGGAAAAAGCGCCGCCATAGCAACAAAGATCGTTGCCACGCTGAATTCTACAGGCACACCCGCAGTTTTCATGCATGCCGCCGATGCAATACACGGCGACTTAGGGTCTATCCTTCAGGACGATGTGGTGATTTGCATCTCAAAAAGCGGGAATACCCCCGAAATAAAAGTGCTGGTTCCCCTCATTAAGAACTTCGGAAATACCCTTGTGGCCATAACAGGAAATAAGGATTCATTTTTGGGAAAACAAGCCGATTTTATCCTGAATTCTTTTGTGGAGAAAGAAGCCTGCCCCAACAATCTCGCACCTACCACCAGCACCACCGCTCAACTGGTAATTGGCGATGCGCTGGCGGTTTGTTTGCTGAACCTTAGGGAATTCTCAAGTCAGGATTTCGCAAAATACCATCCGGGAGGGGCTTTGGGAAAAAGGCTTTATTTAAGGGTGAGCGATATTGCAGACCAGAATCAAAAACCCGCGGTTACTCCAAACACTCCCGTACCGCAGGTGATCATTGAAATTTCTGAAAAAATGCTCGGTGTCACTGCTGTTCTTGAGGATGACAAAATTACCGGTATAGTGACTGACGGTGACATAAGGAGGATGCTTCAAAAAAGCACAAACATTGCCGGGTTAACGGCTAAAGATATAATGAGCCCAAACCCCAAGACCATTGAGAGCGATGCTATGGCTGTAGATGCGCTTGATGTGCTCGAAGACAACAAAATATCACAGCTTTTGGCTGTAAAAGACGGAAAATATTACGGGGTGGTGCATTTGCACAACTTAATAAGGGAAGGAATTATTTAGATGGCAAAAGTAGAAAAAACTGCCGATGAAATGTCATTTTTGGATCACCTGGAAGAGCTGCGCTGGCACCTCATCAGGGCCAGTTTGGCAGTAGTGATTGCAGGCACTGCAGCTTTCCTGGCCAAAGGCTTCATTTTTGACACCCTGCTCTTTGGCCCCACCAGTGCCAATTTCTTTACCTATGATATCCTTTGTCGCCTCTCTACTTTTGTGGGGCTCGAAGGCGGGTTTTGTTTTGAAGACATGCCATTTACCATTCAGTCAAGAACCATGGGCGGGCAGTTCTCTGCCCACGTATGGACCTCGATCACAGCCGGGTTCATCATTGCATTCCCATACATTATATACGAGTTTTGGAAATTTATCTCCCCGGCCATGTACGCCAATGAAAGAAATACCGCGAGGGGCTTCATTTTCATCTCCTCGGTGTTGTTCTTTATGGGGGTGCTCTTTGGATATTACCTTGTAACCCCACTCTCTATTAATTTCCTCGGAAAATACCAGGTAAGCGAGGTAGTGCTTAACGAATTTGACATTGGAAGTTACATAAGCCTGGTGCGATCTTCGGTTGTAGCCTGCGGCCTCATCTTTGAGCTACCCATTATTATCTACTTCCTCACAAAAATTGGCCTGGTAACCCCACAATTTCTTCGGAAGTATCGCAAGTTTGCCCTGGTAATTGTACTGATACTTTCAGCAATAATAACCCCGCCCGACATTTTGAGTCAGGTAATAGTAGCTATTCCGGTGTTGATACTTTACGAAGTAAGCATCATAATTTCCAGGATTGTCACAAGAAATGAAGCCAGAAAACTAAAAAAACAACAGCCATGAAAAATCAGGTAGAAGAATTCAATGAATATCGCCAAAAAATGAATGACAAGATTCTTGGCGACAACAATAAAGTTATAAAGCGCATTTTTAACCTTGACACCAATGCTTACGCCCCGGGCGCACTTGATGTAAAAACCAAAGAGCTGCTGGGATTGGTAGCCTCGGCAGTATTGCGCTGCGACGATTGTATCAAATACCATCTTGAAACCAGCTACAAAGAAGGCTTGTCTAAAGAAGAAGTGATGGAAGCCCTCAGCATTGCAACCCTGGTAGGCGGAACCATCGTGATCCCACACCTAAGAAGGGCATACGAATTTTGGGAGGAGTTGGAAGCTCAAAGCTAGTTCCAGGTTCAAAGTTCCAGGTTCAAAGTTCAATGTAGTACAATATTGGAGTGAGAGCAGCTACTATTCGCCCACTGTACACTAATTTTTTATCTTTATAGAAATTTGCACAGTAATTGCAAGCCTAAATACTCATATCTAATATCTGAAATCTCATATCTGAAAAGATGAAGTTATACGCCGAAAATCTTGTAAAATCCTATAAAGGACGGGAAGTAGTAAAGGGGATTTCCCTCGAAGTGAACCAGGGGGAGATCGTGGGGCTGCTGGGTCCAAACGGCGCCGGAAAAACCACTTCTTTTTACATGATCGTAGGCTTGATAAAGCCCAATGGCGGAAGGATCTTTCTGGATAGAGAAAATATCACAAAATTCCCCATGTACAAACGCGCGCAGTACGGGATTGGGTACCTGGCCCAGGAAGCCTCTGTTTTCCGGAAACTAAGTATAGAAGACAACATCATGAGCGTGCTTGAACTTACCAGGCTTTCAAAGAAAGAGCGGCAAATGAAGATGGAATCACTAATTGAGGAATTCGGTTTGGGACATATACGAAAAAACCGGGGCGACCTCTTAAGTGGTGGTGAACGACGCCGTACCGAAATTGCCCGTGCCCTGGCTACAGACCCGCATTTTATTCTGTTAGACGAACCCTTCGCCGGGGTTGATCCAGTGGCCGTTGAAGACATTCAGCGCATTGTGGCCCAGCTGAAAAACAAGAATATCGGTATTCTTATCACCGACCATAACGTGCAGGAAACCCTGGCCATCACCGACCGTACTTACCTCATGTTTGAAGGCCGCATCTTAAAAGCCGGTGTGCCCGAAGAACTCGCCGAAGACGAGATGGTGAGAAAGGTGTATTTAGGTCAGAACTTTGAACTTCGGAAAAAGAAGATATTCCAGTAAATCCCCCTGTCCTTCCAACGAAGGAGGAATCCTCCTGAAACCTTGTGGTTCTTCGCTCCGCTAAAGCTGAATTTTACTAAAGATCTGCGATTAATGCCGCTCAACTACCGGCTCTTCAATAGCCTTATTCGTGAGCATAGACACAACCACATAGCTCACTATAATAAGGGGTACCGCAGCAAACTGCAAAAAGATAAGCAGAACCACACAAAAGATCAAAAAGAGGTAACGGACTTTATTTTCAGCAAAACCCCAGCTGCTGAACTTTAATGCAAATAAGGGAACTTCAGCATTTAACATGAAACAGGAAAACAGCGTTAGTGCACCAAGAAACCACGGGTTCAGAATAATTTCCACTAAAAAAGCCTGCGGCTGAAAAATGAGAATGAGCGGCAGACTTAAAATAAGAAGGGCATTTGCCGGGGTGGGAAGGCCAATAAAGGAATCTGTCTGCCGTTCGTCAATATTGAATTTTGCCAGGCGGTAACCCGATGCAAGGCTCACCAACAGCCCCAGCAAAGCCAAAACCGGAATATTCCATTCCAACAGGTCCTGTCCCGATGACCAGTCGGTAGGCTGAGCCGCCTCTCCTGGCAAAGCCTGCCTGAACAACTGGAACATCACAATGCCCGGCACCAGGCCGCTGGTCACCATGTCGGCCAGGGAATCAAGTTGCAGCCCGAGTTCAGACTTTACATCGAGTAGCCTTGCAGCCAGTCCGTCAAAAAAATCAAAAAAGATCCCAAGGGCCACAAAGACCGCAGCCATCACCAGGTCGCCCTGCACAGCAAATATGGCTGCAATGCTTCCGCTAAAAAGGTTGACCAAGGTAATGGCATTTGGAATGTGTCTGGCTAGGCTCATGTGGCTTGTTTTCTGTAAAAATAGGAAAAAAAGACTGCTACGGCGATTCAAGGTTCAAAATTCATAATTGAATAGGAGTGTCATTTCGACGAAGGAGGAATTTCAGTAATGCACATAAAGTGCTTCGCTGCGCAAAAGCTGCACTTTTTATGACAATAGTTTGTTCTCGTCAATTATTGCACATTCGTATCAACAGGCAGTTCATTGATTATTCCTAATTGCTTAAATTTGTTTCCACACTTCACTATGAAACATTTCCTGTACGCCTTACTCTCCGGAATTTTACTGGCCCTGGCCTGGCCAACTTACGGGTTTCCGCTGTTGCTGTTCTTCGCTTTTGTGCCTTTACTTTACGCTGAACACAACATCAGGATCAATGAGGCACACAACAGGAAATGGAAGATCTTTGGCCTTTCCTACCTCAGTTTTATCATTTGGAATACCATAACCACCTACTGGCTCTATTTTTCCACGCCCTTTGGTGGCATTTTTGCCATTACCGTAAACTCCCTGCTCATGGCACTGGTGTTCCTGCTCTTCCATATCGTGGCAAAAAGGGTAAATTTCAAAGCCTCTTCTTCATTTTTGATAAGTATCTGGATCGCTTTTGAATACCTGCACCTCAACTGGGAATTTTCATGGCCCTGGCTCAACCTGGGGAATGGTTTTTCCGAATTCCCTCACTGGATCCAATGGTATGAATTTACAGGAACTTTTGGGGGCACACTCTGGGTTTGGCTCACAAACATTGCTCTGCTAAAAATGCTGCTGCTTTACAAACAGCACAAAGCAAAAGAAATCCTCTATCGCGGGTTGTTTAAAAGCGGCCTTCTTATCCTCCTTCCACTCCTGCTTTCTTATGTGATTTTATGGAATTACGAAGAGAGTGAAGAAACGATTGAAGCTGTTGTTTTACAGCCCAATATTAATCCATATACCGAAAAATACTTTACTTCTGATGCCCGCATTGGGGAATTGCTTACCAGTCTTGCTGAAGAAGCCGTGACCCCCGAAACCAAAATCGTCATCGCACCCGAAACAGTTTTCGCCTACGGAACTGTTTTGAGCCGCTTTAAAGATTCTGAAGCCAATTTCTTCACGAGACAGTTTGTTAATAAGCACCCAAAAATGTCATTTTTGAGTGGTATTTCCATGTACGACAGGTTTAGTGATCCGGGCAGGGTAAGAGCGCAAACCAATCAGCTGGGGCCTAACGACTGGTACGACGACTATAATTCGGCTTTCATGATCTCTGCCAATGATTCAGTTCATTTCTACCATAAATCAAAACTGGTGGTGGGAGTAGAGAATTTTCCTTATCAGGAGGTTTTAAGGCCTCTCCTCGGAAATGTTATGATAGACCTTGGCGGTACGGTGGCTATGAAAACAACGCAGGAGAAAAGGGCCACTTTTGAAATTACTTCTTCGGAAGAAGTGGGGCCTATTATTTGTTACGAATCGGTTTACGGAAATTTTGTAACCGGATATGTGAGGGAAGGAGCCGATTTTTTAGCCATAATTACCAATGACGCCTGGTGGGGCAATACCCAGGGCCATAAACAGCACCTTAGTTATGCCAGGCTGCGGGCTATTGAAAACAGGCGTGCCATTGCCAGAAGTGCCAACACCGGGATTTCAGCTTTTATCAACGAAAAAGGTGAAATCACTTCAACTTTAGGATATGAAGAACAGGGAGCACTGCGAGGAGAAATAAGCCTCAATGCCCGACTCACTTTTTACAGCCGTTTTGGAGATTACATTGCCCGTATTTCGCTTTTCCTGGCCCTGTTCATCTTTCTTTTTGCCGTGGTGCCCTGGAAAAGGAGCAGGAGGTGAAAATAGTTTGCAGTGCGCAGTAGCGGTGAGCAGAAAAAAAACATTATTTGTGTAATTCCTTATTCTCTCTCCCGCCCTCTTCAAAGGAGGACGAACCACACCTGCTCTTCTTAACCCTCGTCACGAATTGCAAATCGGCTCCGGCGGTTTGGGATTTTCAGAAGATGCCCTAAGGTGAGGGAACTAACCTCTATGAAAAAGAACGATCACTCAAATTTAACAAATTGTAAAGCCTTCGTACTCCTGCGAATAGTACTTCTTCGTTAAAACTGCCTACTTGCATTGCTGAGCCCTGCCAACTGAATTACTGTCCTCTAAAAAATATAATTGTACTCAGGGTTTTGATGAGGATGGTGATATCGAGGAAGATATTGCGGTGTTTGATGTAGTAGAGGTCGTATTGGAGCTTTTCGAGACTATCGGCATGGCTGTCGGCATAATCGGTCATCACCTGGGCCCAGCCTGTGAGTCCGGGTTTGATAAAGTGGCGGGTGTCGTAAAAGGGGATTAATTCAGATAATTCCTTTACAAAAACAGGCCTTTCGGGACGGGGGCCAATGAGGCTCATTTCCCCTTTCAGAATATTATAAAATTGCGGGAATTCATCAAGTCGGGAACGGCGAAGAAATTTTCCGAACCGGGTAATACGAACATCGTTCCTGGTAGCCCAAACAGCGCCATGGGGTTCGGCATTATAGCGCATGGTACGAAACTTCAGGATATTAAAAGATTTTCCACTCCTGCCAATCCTTTCCTGTTCATAAAACAATGAGCCTTTGTTTCCAATCATATTCCCGAAGTAAACAAAAGGCAGCAAAAGCCCCCCAATAATGATCCCCACTATAGAAACCACGATATCGAAAAGACGATGAAAAAACTGGTAAAATTTGTTGTTGTTGCTTCGGCTTAAAGGAAAGAACTGGTAAAAATTTCGCTCGATATGCTGAACCGGAATGCGGTGAGTTTTGTCTTCATAAACCTCGTTAAAATCTTTCACCGGAAAGCCTTTTTTGAGGAGGTAAAGCACCTGGGAGTAAAAACCTTCGGCCGTGGCACTGATATTGGAGATGAGGATTTCATCAATATTCTCTTCCTGCACAGTTTCGGCTAGTTTTTTTCCTGAAAAATCTTTCAGACCCACTTTTTCAGAATTGAACATGTCTGTACCACCCGGATTTACATACCCCACAATATTATAATTGGGATCTGATCTTTGTAAGTGTGAAGCTACCAGCTCAACCTCGAGGGGTTCACCTATGATGAGCACCCGGCGATAAAACCGGGGCGTGGAAATAAGGCTGATATACGCGAACCGCCACAGTAAGAGCGTTAGGAAGATCGTAAGAAAAAAATACAGGATTTGAAGGCGATTTTCGGGCAGTACAGGGGTGAAAACCGGGGTCATTAGGTAAAACAGCACCACAACACAGGTCGCTAAAACCACATTTTTGAGCACCCTGTAGTAACTGCTGGCCTTTTGCAGGTCGTACAGCTCAAAAATCCCACAGAACAGGTTCAAATAAATGGCGAGAACTATTGCCCAATGCCAGGACCTCTGCTCTATATCAAAGTATTCCACATGAAAAAGAATGCCGACCACATACAACGCAAAAAGCACCCAAAAGATATCGAAGATTCGCAGAAATAATTTGCGTTCGGAGATCTCGAAATGCATTTTCTGTTTATGGGGCATGCAGGGATTATTAGGCTGTAAATATAAGGAAGAGTTTGGCTTAGGACTTATGAACTTTGACTTTTTACGGAGATTCTTTCAGGAAAAACTGAACTTCTATTTGATGCGATTGAGAATATATGTGCAGTTATTTCTCTGTTGAAAATTTACTGATCATTGTTAATTGACAAAACTGCCTACTGCTTCAGTATTCCTTTCCAGATTTCCTTCACCCTCTCCCAGTCAAAAGCTTCTACTTTAATCCTCGCTGCGCGGGTTCTTTCCAGAGAATGCTCGGGCCGCTTAAGTATAGTTTTTATGGCTTCTGCCATCCGTTGTGGATCATTGGGTGGAACCAGAACCCCGTCTACGTCTGCAGAAATCAGATATGGGAGTCCGCCCACATTGGTGGAAACGACCGGCAGGCCGAGGGCCATGGCTTCTATCACACTAACTGGAGTGTTGTCAATAGTGGCAGTGTTGAGGAAAATGTCATAGTTTTCTGAAAGCGCCGTCCATTCTTCTTTAGATAGCCTTCCGGGGAAGCGGACAGGAAGGTGATGCAATTTTGCATAACGGATACATTCTTTCCAGGAATCATCTTTTTTAGGGCCTAACATACAAAGTTCGGCATTGGGAAAATCGGGCAGCAGGAGTTCAAGCACTTTTAAAGCCTGCAGCGGATTATAAATCTCTGCAAAGGCACGTACCCAAAGGAGTTTTGGGCGAATCTCTGCTCGTTCTCTATAAAAGTAATCTTTCAGATATATGCTGTTGGGAATGTATCTGACCCGGGTAAAGCCTGCCTGTTGAAATACCGTCTTCATGTAAAGCGAAGGAGCCACGTTCAGAAAAGCTTTGCCAAATATGCTTTTTGAGGCTTTTGGGGAACGCTCCAGCCTGATGAAAAGTTCCCCCCCGTGAAGGATTGGGATATATTTTAACCTGAGGATTTGACAGAGACGTGCTACCGCATAGGCATACCAGAAATTCTGAGTACTGTAGGTATCGATGAGCACGTAATGGGTAGTCCTTCTGATTTTGTAGACCAGATGAAGCATATCGATCAACCGCAGGAGTTTGTTCTTTTTAGCAGAAGCTATTTTTACATCAAAACCTTCTTCTCTCAATAAAGGGGCAAGTGTATCAATTGAGGTGGGAGTGCCGCCCCGGATTGATAGTTGGTTACCTATGTAAAGCAGGTTTTTCATGATAAGAAGCTGAAGTAAAAATAGGGAAGTTTTCCTACTGTTCTTTTTTGCACCGCCCAAAAAAATTTAAGCTTACAAAAATAGGCCGAAATTTATCGTGCAACATCTGAGTTTCCTGAACTCCTGGGAGTAATGTTTACAACAATGCCTATCCAAAATGGCATTGTTGAAAGATAATTTCCTACATTTAGTTCCATAAAAAAGAACCCTTACGCCGAAAAGTGACATCTTTTCAACTTTCCGCTTTCGTTAACAGGGAAGGTTACCGGGTGTCTGTTCTCGGTTATCAGTTTCCGGTTCACCAACATTAACTACTAAACAACTAACTATTCTCCATTAACTATTCAACTACTCACTACCATGGATTACACACAAAAAATGCTTCGGGACGATGCTCTAAAAGGAAAAATAATTGTTGTGACCGGAGGCGGCAGCGGCCTTGGAAAAGCAATGACAAAGTACTTCCTGGAACTGGGTGCAAAAGTGGCGATCACTTCGAGAAACCTCGAAAAACTTGAGGGTACCGCTAAAGAGCTTGAAGAGCAAACGGGCGGAACATGTTTGCCAGTACAGTGTGATGTAAGACATTACGAGCAGGTTGAAAATATGCTGCAACAAACCCTTGAAAAATTTGGCCGTGTTGATATTTTACTGAACAACGCTGCCGGGAATTTCATTTCCCCCACAGAACGCCTGAGCGCCAATGCATTTGACACCATTATTGATATAGTTTTAAAAGGCAGCAAGAACTGCACTCTTGCTTTTGGAAAACACTGGATAGATGCAGGTGAAAAGAACAAAGCGGTACTCAATATTGTGACCACTTATGCCTGGACAGGCTCTGCTTATGTGGTTCCCAGCGCCACAGCCAAAGCCGGAGTGCTGGCCATGACCCGTTCCCTTGCCGTGGAATGGGCAAAGTACGGCATAAGAATGAATGCGATAGCACCCGGCCCCTTCCCCACCAAAGGCGCATGGGACAGGCTGCTTCCCGGAGACCTTAAAGACAAGTTTGACCTGGCTAAAAAAGTGCCGCTAAAACGAGTTGGGGAACACCAGGAACTGGCAAATCTGGCTGCCTATCTTGTTTCCGATTTTTCAGCTTATGTCAATGGCGAGGTCATCACCATTGACGGCGGCGAATGGCTGAAAGGTGCGGGACAATTTAATCTTCTGGAAGCAATTCCGGAGGAAATGTGGGATATGCTGGAACAAATGATAAAGGCCAAGAAGAACAGCTAAACTTTTACATCTTCAGAAGAAAGCCTTAAGATGATTTAACAGGATGAACCCTTTAAAATGCTATTTTTGAAGGGTTTTTTATTAGAGGCCCTGCTAAAAACCTGTTAACAAAATACCTTTCGTAAACCTATAATAAATTGTATTTTTACCCTTTAAATCCAAAATAACTGAATGGGTAAGATCATTGCCGTTGCAAATCAAAAGGGAGGTGTAGGTAAAACTACAACTTCAGTAAACCTGGCGGCATCTCTAGGGGTGCTGGAAAAAAAAGTTTTGCTCATCGATGCCGATCCGCAGGCGAATGCCACTTCGGGTCTGGGAATAGATGTTGAATCGGTTGAGTTGGGAACTTACCAGTTGCTGGAGCACTCCATAGAGGCCGAAAAAGCGATTATAAAGACCGAATCCCCGAACCTCGACATCATTCCGGCGCACATTGACCTGGTGGCCATTGAAATTGAGCTGGTAGACCAGGAAGAGCGGGAATATATGTTAAAGAAGGCCATTGGGCACCTTAGGGAACAGTACGATTACGTGATCATTGACTGTGCCCCTTCTCTTGGGCTGCTCACCCTTAATGCCCTCACAGCTGCCGATTCGGTTATCATTCCTATTCAGTGTGAGTATTTTGCCCTGGAAGGTCTTGGAAAGCTGCTCAACACGATTAAAAGCGTACAAAAGATACACAACCTGAAACTGGATATTGAAGGGCTGCTGCTCACCATGTACGATTCGCGCTTAAGGTTATCAAACCAGGTGGTGGAAGAAGTACAAAAGCATTTTGACGAAATGGTGTTTAAGACAATCATTCAGCGAAACGTGCGTTTAAGTGAAGCCCCCAGTTACGGGGAGAGCATTATAAATTATGATGCCGGCAGTAAAGGTGCGAGCAATTACCTTAGTCTTGCACATGAAATAATAAAGAAAAACTCATAGGAGAAGATGGCGAAGGCGACAAAGAAACAAGCTTTGGGACGAGGACTTTCAGCACTGCTGAAAGACCCTCAAAATGACATTAAATCGGCTGAAGATAAGAATGCAGATAAGCTGGTTGGGCATATTGTGGAGCTTGACCTGGATGCGATTGAAGTAAACCCATTTCAGCCAAGAACAAGTTTCAATGAAGAATCGCTGCGAGAACTTGCATCTTCGATAAGGGAACTGGGAGTAATTCAGCCCATTACCGTAAGAAAATTAGATTACAACCAGTATCAGCTAGTTTCGGGGGAAAGACGTTTTAGAGCCTCGAAACTTGTGGGGCTGCAAACCATTCCCGCCTATATTCGCATCGCCAATGACCAGGAGTCGCTGGAAATGGCACTGGTAGAAAATATTCAGCGACAGGACCTCGATCCCATTGAGATTTCGTTGTCTTATCAAAGGCTTATCGATGAGATCAACCTTACGCAGGAGCAGTTAAGCGAGCGCGTGGGCAAGAACAGGTCTACAATTGCCAATTACCTGCGATTGCTGAAGCTAGACCCTATTGTGCAAACCGGGATGCGCGACGGATTTTTGAGTATGGGGCACGGCCGGGCCCTTATTAATATTGAAGACAGCCAGACCCAGCTTGAAGTATACGAAAAGATACTTGCCAATTCCCTTTCGGTAAGAGAGACCGAAAAACTGGTTAGAAACCTTCAGGAAGGGAAACCTGAAGCCAAAACTTCTGCTTCCACTTCAAGCATTTCAAGGGATGTAAAGAAAAGCATCAGGGAGTTTTCAGAAAAACTGGGAGCCAAAGTAGATGTTAAGGTGTCAAAAAAGGGAAATGGGAAGCTCATTATTCCTTTTACTTCCGAAGAAGATCTTAATCGTATCAAAAGGATCATACAGGGTGAAGATTAAAAACCTCATAGCGTTCTTTATCACATGTCTCCTTTTCCTGCAAGCCTCGGCACAGGAAGATTCGCTGCTGGTAGACCCTCAGCTGGTAATTGAAGAACCTGCCTACAAACCTTACGACCCGCTCTCCCCTGCCCGTGCCGCATTTTATTCTGCCGTACTCCCGGGACTGGGTCAGGCCTACAACGGCAAATACTGGAAGATCCCTATCGTGTATACTGCTTTGGGAGTTGGTATATATTTTTATTTTGAAAATGACCGTCAGTACGACCGTTACCGCAGTGCCTACAAAAGCAGGCTGGCCGGCAATACCAATGACGAATTCTACGATGACAACGGCCAACCCAGGGTATCAACCAGCGGGCTCATAGAGGCGCAGCGGTTTTACCAGCGCAACAAAGAAGTCTCCATTATGGTCACTTTGGGATTGTATGCCCTCAATATTATAGATGCCAACGTTGACGCCCACCTACAACAATTCAACGTGAGTGAAGACCTGTCACTTAAGCCAAACCTTGATTACGACCAGTTTACGGGAACTACAGGTTACGGCATTACTTTAAACTACAATTTTTGATGAAAATAGCTTTACTGGGTTACGGAAAAATGGGTAAGACCATTGAAAGACTAGCTGTAGAACGTGGCCATGAAATAGTACTAAAAGTGGACAATGATATTGATAACGCCGATCTTCAAAAGGCCGATGTCGCCATAGATTTTAGCGTGCCCGATGCTGCCTTTAAGAACATCACCACCTGTTTTGAAAAACAAATCCCGGTGGTTTCCGGAACTACCGGCTGGCTGAAGAAGTACGAAGAAGCCGTTGAGCTATGCAAAAAGCAGGATGCCGCTTTTATTTATGCATCCAACTTTAGCCTTGGCGTAAACCTGTTCTTTGAATTGAACAGGAACCTGGCAAAGCTAATGAACCGGTTTAAGGAGTACAATGTCGCCATAGAAGAAATTCACCACACCCAAAAACTGGATGCCCCAAGCGGTACTGCCATTAGTTTAGCTGAACAGATCGTCGAAAATTCAGATAAGACGGGCTGGCGGCTGGATGAGGCAAAAGAGAACGAAATTCCAGTAACTGCAAAAAGGATCGAAAACGTACCCGGCACTCACAGTATTTTATATAATTCTGAAGTTGACAGCATTAAAATAGAACATGTGGCCCACTCCCGCGATGGTTTTGCACTTGGCGCTGTTATAGCTGCCGAGTGGCTTCAGCATAGAAAAGGAGTTTACAGCATGAAAGACGTGCTGGGCTTGTAACAGAATAGTACTACGGCAGACCAATAAATAAACTACGCTCATGACATTCACAAACTGGATCTTGTTTGTTCTTCTTGTTCAGCTTATCCATTTCGCAGGAACCTGGAAATTATATCAAAAAGCAGGTCGTAAAGCCTGGGAAGCAGCCATCCCCGTATATAACGCAGTTGTCTTAATGAAGATCATCAACAGGCCGTGGTGGTGGGTGATTTTGCTGTTCATCCCCATTGTTAACCTCATTATGTTCCCGGTAATATGGGTGGAAACCGTGCGCAGTTTTGGCCGTACTTCTACTACAGATACCGTACTGGCTATTGTTACCTGTGGCTTTTACATTTATTACGTCAATTACTTTGGTGATGCCAAATACAGGGAAGGTCGCAGCCTGCAACCCGGAAGCGCCGCGGGAGAATGGATAAGTTCTGTTCTCTTTGCCGTAGTTGCTGCCACCATAGTGCACACTTATGTAATGCAGCCCTTCACCATTCCCACTTCTTCCCTTGAAAAGACCCTGCTGGTTGGGGACTTCCTGTTTGTGAGTAAATTTCATTACGGGGCACGCACCCCAATTACTTCTGTCGCCTTCCCGATGGTGCACGATACCATTCCGGTGTTGGGGATAAAATCATACTGGAACAAACCTCATATTCCTTATTTCAGGATCCCGGGATTCCAGGACATTGATCGCAGCGATATAGTGGTATTCAACTGGCCGGTAGATACGGTGAGACAGTTCAGGGATAAATCGGGTGTACGTTACGACAAGCCTGTAGACAAAAAATCGAATTATGTAAAAAGAGCCGTTGGCCTACCCGGGGATTCCCTTGAGATTATTGACGGAAAAATCCATGTCAACAACCAGCCCCTGGAGCTGCCAGACAGGGCTAAACCCCAGTACTCATACACCGGCACCACAAAAGGGCAGGGATTTGACCCCTATGCCATGTATAAAATGTATGATATTACCGATGCATTTTACCACGACCCCAACACTAACCAGTTCTTCATCCAGTCTTTAACTGAAGAGAATTACCAAAGGCTAAAGAACCACCCCAATGTGGCCTCTATAGAAAGGGTTGTTACTCCGGCGGGGCAAGGGGAATCTATTATCTTCCCGAACAACAACAGGTTTGACTGGAATGCCGATAATATGGGGCCTCTTTATATTCCAAAAGAAGGGGTGACCGTACAAATCACACCTGAGACGGTTGGGTTCTACCGCCAAATCATCGAAACCTATGAAGGCCTGGAAATGGGTCGCGAAAGGGAGATCTCGTTTAGAGGTGACCAGGTACTTTTAAATGGCCAGCCTTTGAACACCTACACCTTTGAGCAGGATTACTATTTCATGATGGGAGACAACCGCCACAACAGTGAAGACAGCCGCTACTGGGGTTACGTTCCCGAAAATCATATTGTGGGCAAACCTGTGTTTATCTGGCTTAGCCTTGACCCCAACGCTTCGGGCCTTAGCAAAATAAGATGGGAGCGCATGTTCACCACCGTAGGAGGGCAGGGGGAACCGGTTTCTTACCTTCCTTACGTTCTTGTGGTGGTAGTTGGCCTGGTAGGGTATAGCTTCTTCAGAAAAAAGAAAGCTAAATAACATTTTATCATGCAAAAACTGCTTTTACATCCTGCGTATTTCGGGCCGGTGTCCCAGTTTGTGGCAATGCTTAATGCTGAAGAGCTTATTTTTGAAAATGAAGACAACTACCAGAAGCAAACCTACCGTAACCGCATGTATATTTATGGTGCCAACGGAAAGTTGCTGCTCAACATTCCCATTAAGCACACCGGCAACAAATCGGGGCATCAAAAATACAGGGATATAAAAATTGAGAATGATTTCCCATGGCAAAAACAGCACTGGAAATCTTTAGAGACAGTTTACCGCACCTCGCCTTTCTTCGAATTCTATGAAGATGAATTCTATCCTTTGTATCACAAAAAGTTCGAGTTTTTAATGGATTTTAATTACCACAGCCTGCAGTTAACGCTAGATTGCCTGCAGCTGGATCTCGAATACAGGAAGACCACAGAATACTTTAGAGAGCCCGAAAACATGATAAACGGGCGTTCCCTTATTGAAGCCAAAAACAGGTCTCCCCGGGCGCTAGAACCCTATTTTCAGGTGTTCCAGGAGAAATTCGGTTTTATGAATGACCTTAGTGTAGTAGACCTTATTTTTAACGAAGGCCCTAACGCCTTAAACTACCTGGAGCGCCAGGAAATCTCACTCCCCTAGCCTGAGGCGTGCACTAATAGGATAATGATCTGAATACGGAACCTCATAATTTTGAAAGGTGAGAATTTCTATAGATTCCTGTGGAAGGATAAAATCTATGCGGAGCGGTAAAATGTCAAAAATCTCGAAAGTTTTTCCGAAGCCATTTCCGGCTTCCTTGTAAGCGTCATTGAAACCTATATCCCGCAATTCCCTATACACATAAGAATAGGCCGTATTGTTGAAATCACCCAGGATAATTGATGGATAAGGGCTGGCCAGTACAGCTTCCTTGACCAGTTTCATTTGACGTTCCTGTTTTACAAACGTCTGACCCATGCCAAAAAGCACCTTTTTTGAATGCTCTTTCTCAATGGTGTTCAGGCTGGGTTTGATCCCGAAAGACTGTAAATGCACATTCACTACCCTTATGGTGTCGCCGTTCTTTACAATATCGGCAAAAACAGCATTGTTGTTGCTATGGGTGGGAAAATCTAAAGAACCCGAATTTATAATGGGATATTTCGAGAACAGCGCAAGCCCGAATTCGGCATTCTCCTCTTTGAGTTTGATATATTTATACCGAAAGCTCTTTGCTATTTCCAGTTCTCCTTTATAGTACTCCTGCATGGCCACCACATCGGGATCTTGTGCTTTTATAAAAGCTGTGATCTTCTGCGGAATATCTACATCTTCGGCCCAGCCGTATTGATTGAACTGCCTTACGTTATAGGTCATGATCTGGAGCACATTATCTTCTACCATGCCGTCTTCTTCCGAAGAAACCTCGTACACAGAAGTAACGTGGTTAAAGCCTATTAAAAGTACCACCAGGGAAAGAATGACCTGCCGCCTCAACCTGAACAGCCAGAACAACAGGAAAATGATATTGACGATAATTAACAGCGGTACCCCCAGGCTAAAAACAGAAAGTAATGCAAATTTTGCGGGGGGAATGTAAGGCAGTAAATACGCAAAAAGCAGCGCTACTGCAAAGAGGATGTTCAGCAAGAACAGGAACCTGTCAAACCAGTTGAGACCTTTCATTAATTGTCTTTTCCTGCGTTGAACAAATAGTCCTTTTCCTGCTTTGTCAGGCTGTCGTAGCCACTTTTTCCAATCTTGTCTAAAATGGCATCTATCCTGGCCTGTTCTTCTTTTTTGTTGCGTATGCCCGCGCTGTTCCTCCCTGAAGTGCTGCCCGTAGATTTCCTTTTGTGAACGGTCTTTAAATTACTCTTTCTGCCCGAGCCGGAATTCGATGAAAACAACGAAGCGATCCAGTCCAGCAGCTTTTCAAATCCGCTTGCAATGTTGTTCCCTTTGCCCAGTTGCCTGGCGTAGAGATACCCAAAACCGGCCCCGCCCAGGTGCGCCAGGTGACCACCGGGGTTGGAAATAGGGATCTGGATCACATCCAGCACCACTAAAAATGCCGCAATCCACCACAACTTGATACTTCCAAGTAAAATAAGCCTTACCCTCATGTGCGGTATGTGCGTGGCTATTCCTACCAAAATAGACATTACCGCAGCCGAAGCCCCTATGAGATAAGATTTCCCCATTCCCTGGAAAGCAGGGAACAAATTATAGCTCGCCATGTAGACCAGCGCGCCGAATATACCTCCCAAAAAGTAGAAATTCAGCAGCTTTTTTGGAGAGAAATAGGTGAGAAAATACACTCCTGAAAAATACAGGATCAACATATTAGACAGCAAATGCCACAGGCCGCTGTGTAAAAAAGCATAGGTAATTATTGACCAGGGTTTGAACAGGAATTCTCCCGGCTCTTTTGGGAAGACCAGCCATTCCAGGATAAAGTCCACCTCAAAGCTGAAGAGGAAAGCGAGAGTCTTAAGAAAGAAAAAAAGCACAAAGGCAATTACATTGACAGCAATGAGCTTTTCACTCACCGTAGCCATTGCGATCTTTGCTCTTATGTTACTCCTGTTACTTCTCATTAATCCCAGCGGTTTTGGTTAAACTGGTTCTTTTTCCAGTACCACATCATAATAAAACCAAAGAGGGCCCCTCCTATATGTGCAAAGTGGGCAATCCCTCCTCCAAATATAGAATATCCCGTTAACCCGGAAAAGAGGTCGAGCGCAATTAATGCCGGAATAAAGTATTTTGCCTTTATGGGTACCGGAACAAAAAGCAGGAATAACTCCACATTTGGGAACATCATTCCAAACGCTACCAGGATCCCATATATTGCTCCCGATGCTCCCACAGCAGGAGTAATATAAGTTTGAAACATGGTTCTCAACACATCCTGATCTACCCCTTCAGGGATCCTGAACTGGCCGCTACTGGCAATTGAAGCATAAGATTCCCGCAAATACTGCTCTACCTCCATACTGCCAAACCCGGCATCGAGAAGGGCACTGTATCCTGCCTGAAAATGATAATAATTCACCAGCGTGTGAATTATGGCCGCACCTATCCCTGCCGAAAAGTAGAAGAAAAGGAATTTATTTTTTCCCAGCACCTGCTCAATGGGGCTTCCAAACGCCCAGAGGGCATACATGTTAAAAATAATATGGAAGATGCTGTTAGGGTCGTGCATAAACATATGCGTAACTACCTGCCAGAACTGGAAATTATCGTTTTCAACAAACCACAGGGAAAATAGCTGATAGGCCTGATCTCCCAAAACCTGGCTCCCTATATAAACTATGACATTAATTATCAAAAGAACCTTTACGGTTTCGGTCATTCTTCCCATTTACATAAACTTTTTATCCAGTTCGTCTACTGTCAAGGTAATAAATACAGGCTTATTAAAAGGCGATAAGCTCGATTCCTTACAGGCAAACAAACTATTCACAATATTTTGTTGTTCCGCGATATTTAGTGCCGTACCCGATTTTACCGCCATTCCCCTGGCGAGGGACTTCGCAAGGGTATCTACCTGCGAAAAAGCCGCTCCCGGCACTTCATTTTCCAGGTCGAGCAGTAACTGCTCCAGCAAAATTTCCACCTCACTTTCTGAAATAAGCGTCGGAATTCCGCTAATCTCCACACTGTCTTTCTTTACTTCTGAAAAAATAAATCCTGTTTGCTCCAGCGAATCCCTGATTTCCTTGAGCAGCTCCATTTCATTGGTGGAAAACTGAATTTTTAGAGGAAATAACAACTGCTGGCTAACAGCCGAAGTCACCGTAATATTTTTCAGTAATTCTTCATAAAGAATCCTGGTGTGGGCGCGTTGTTGATCAATAACCAGTATTCCGCTTTTTAAGGTAGTGACAATATACTTTTTATTAAGCTGAAAAGTAGTGCCTCCCGCTTCGCCTTCATCTTTCATCCCAAACAGGTTGCCGGTAACCTCATCGCTCTCAAACTCCACCTGCGTTCTCCCCTGGTGTATTTCGGTTCCTTCACCCCTAAGCCCGTTGTACAAGCTCTGCCAGCTTCCGGCAGATTTATCTGACCTGTAATTTGGAGTGGTGTACCCGCCGCCCGACTTTTCAGTCTTAAACGGATTAAAATTAGGGTCTACTTCAACTTTTGGGGGAGTGATCTCTTTTTGAGAGAATTCATAAGGGGTATCAAGACTTGCATCCCTGTCAAAATCGAGCACCGGTGCCACATTGAACTGCCCCAGGCTATGTTTTATAGAGCTGCGCAAAATGGTATACAGCGCATGCTCATCGTCAAATTTTATTTCGGTCTTGGTGGGATGTATGTTGATGTCGATGCTTTTAGGGTCAACGTCCAGGTACAAAAAGTAGCTCGGGTAAGCTTTATCTTTCAGCAGTCCTTCAAAAGCTGCCGTTACCGCATGATTGAGGTAAGGGCTTTTAATAAACCTGTCATTGACAAAAAAGAACTGTTCTCCCCTGCCCTTTTTGGCAAATTCGGGTTTCCCCACAAAGCCGTGGATCTTTACTATAGCAGTATCTTCCTCGACCGGCACCAGTTTTTCATTAGTCTTTCCGCCAAAGATGTTCACAATGCGCTGCCGGTAATTGGCCTCGGGCAACTGAAATAACTCACTGCCATTGTGAAACAGTGAAAATTGTATGGAAGGGTGCGCAAGTGCAACTCGTTGAAACTCATCTATCACATGCCGCAATTCCACGCTGTCACTTTTTAGAAAATTTCTGCGGGCAGGGATGTTGTAAAAAAGGTTCTTGACGCAAATGGTGGTTCCCACCGGCGTAACGCAGGCTTCCTGCGAAGTCACCTCACTTCCTTCAATTTTAATGCAGGTTCCCACTTCATCATCCTTCCGCCGGGATTTTAATTCTACATGTGCAATGGCCGCGATAGACGCCAGTGCCTCCCCTCTGAATCCTTTTGTTTTAAGGCTGAAAAGATCTTCGGCCGAATTGATCTTGGAAGTTGCGTGCCGCTCAAAACACAATCGGGCATCGGTAACGCTCATACCCTTCCCGTTGTCGGTGACCTGGATAAGCGTCTTTCCGGCTTCTTTTACGAGTATTTTTATGCTGGTGCCCCCGGCATCAATCGAGTTTTCGAGCAATTCTTTAACAACCGAAGCCGGCCTCTGCACCACCTCACCTGCTGCTATTTGATTGGCGACATGGTCTGGCAGGAGATGTATAACATCTGTCATTTAATATGGATTGCTAAAAATGGATAAATCAAAGTCAATGATCCACAGGAAAATAAGAACAAGAATGGCAATGATGACAAGCACGGTTTTATTGATCTCGCGGTTCCCACGGTGCCGGCTACTTTCGCGGGCTTCTTTCCACTGGCTGCCAAAATCTATGGCATTAGTGGCTTCCCTGTACTTGTTGAATTTAGAATCAAATTTATAAACATTCCCGGTATCCTTGCCTTTATAGTAACGCGGAGTATAATTATACCGATTGTTTTTCTTTGGTGCTGAAAAAATGTTGAGTTTAAGCATTACTTCTTTTTATTTCCCGGAAATATCAAATTTACTGAAAATGCTCAAAATTTCCGAAGGTTAGATGAGCAAACTCAGTAACACAAAAATAATGCCTTAGCAAAAAAGGAGTTAGATTCGGGAATCTTTCCGAAGTTGTGCCATTTTAATAGCCGCTACAGCCGCCTCGGCACCTTTATTCCCGTGTTTCCCTCCAGACCTGTCCAGGGCCTGTTGCCTGTTTTGATCGGTCAAAACACAAAAGATCACCGGGATATCGCTTTGTACATTGAGGTCTTTAATGCCCTGCGAAACCGCTTCACACACAAAATCAAAATGTTTTGTCTCGCCTTCAATCACACTACCAATGGCAATAATGGCATCAAGCATGTCATACGATTCCTGCATTTTTTTACAACCGTAGATCAACTCAAAACTGCCGGGAACATTCCAGCGAACTATCTTTCGCTCGAGCACGTCGTTTTCAAGAAGCACCTTAATGGCACCCTGGCAAAGACTTTCGGTTATTTCTTCGTTCCATTCAGAAACAACAATCCCAAACCTGAATTCCTTCGCGTTTGGGATTTTGTTCTTATCGTATTCTGAAAGGTTTTTTCCTTCTGTAGCCATATGTGTTTTACTGTTGCATTGTCTGCGCCTGCCCAAGATACACCTTTACTCTGTTGGCTTCAACAGAATCTGGGTATTCATTTTGAATTTTGTTCAGGTACTTTTCGGCTGTAGCCCCATCTCCTAACTTGATTGCCGTCACTGCAGCCTTCATAAGGAATTTTGGAGTAGTAAAATTATTGTCGCGCATCTTGGCAGCCTCTTCATAGTAGCTCAGAGCTTCTTCGGGCTGGTCAAGTTGTAAAAATGCATCACCAATAGCACCTTTTGCAAGAGGGGCAAGTATTTGATCGTCACTCTCAAAATCATCAAGAGATTCTATAGCCTGCTGGTACTGGTTGGTATTGAGATATGCCATCCCGGCATAGTAAAGCGCCAGGTTACCGGCATTTGTAGCCCCGTAGTTCTCAATAATATCCTGGAAACCGTACTTACCTTCCCCACCGGTCAAAGCCAGGTTGAAAAGGGAATCGCTTTGTGCCCCCGATGCCTGCAACGCAGTGTCAAAATACTGCTGTGCCATAAACATTTCGTTGGCAGCCTCGGCCTCTTTTGGCTCCTGTATAAACTCTTCGTAAGCAAGATACCCAAGTATGGCTGCGGCAGCAACTCCAATAATGATAAAAATGTACTTTTGGTTTCGGGCAACCCAGGCCTCTGTTTTGCTCGCACCTTCATCGAGAGAATTAAACACTTCCGCAGTTGTAGAATGATCTTCAACAGCAGCCTGCTGCTCCTCTTTGTTATTGGGCTTATATCCTCTTTTCTTGTAAGTAGCCATAAATAAACGTTAATTGAAGCGCAAAAATAGAATTTTTCTTTAAAATTAAAAGGGAATTAAATTGTTTATTTGTGCTAATTTGCACTGCCTTATGCTTAGCTTCAGCGCAACCAATACAGCATTGAATAACAGCTTCTTATGTTTCTCAAAACCCTCTCCTTATTAAATTACAAAAATTTTAGCTCGGCCGAATTTGATTTTGACCGTAAAATTAATTGTATCGTGGGAAATAACGGGATAGGCAAGACCAATGTACTCGACAGCATCTATCACCTCTCCTTCGGAAAAAGCTATTTTAACCCTATTACCAGTCAGAATATCAACCACGAGGCCGAATTTTTTGTGGTAGATGGCATTTTTGAGAAGCACGAACGCCAGGAGCAAATTATTGTTAGTGCCAAACGCGGACAAAAAAAAGTCATTAAACGCAACAACAAACCTTATGAAAAGTTCAGCGAACACATAGGTTTCATCCCCACCGTGATCATCTCACCGGCCGACAGGGATTTGATCATTGAAGGCAGCGAGACCCGCCGTAAGTTCATTGACGGTGTAATTTCTCAAAGCGACAACCACTACCTCAACAGTCTTATTGACTACGGAAAAATTTTGGCGCAACGCAATTCCCTGCTGAAGTATTTTGCAGCCAATAACAGTTTTGACAGAGACACACTTTCAGTTTATGACATGCAGCTGAAGGATCTCGGGAACATACTTTTTAAGAAGCGCAAAGCTTTCCTCGAAACCTTTATCCCCATATTTCAGAAACGTTATGCAACCATAAGTAACGGGCGGGAGAAAGTTTCCATCACCTATAAGAGTCAGTTGGAAGATGGCGATTTTAAAGAGCAGCTGGAGAAAAACCTGCAAAAAGACATGGCGCTGCAATATACCGGCGTAGGCGTTCACAAAGACGACCTGGTTTTTGAAATAGAAAGCCATCCAATAAAGAAATTCGGATCTCAGGGACAACAAAAATCTTTTTTAATTGCCCTTAAACTCGCGCAATTCGATTTTATAAAAGATCTGGCCGGGGTCTCTCCCATCCTGCTTATGGATGATATTTTTGACAAGCTCGATGAAAACCGGGTGGCTCATATTGTAGACCTGGTAGCTACAGATGAGCTGGGACAACTTTTTATAAGTGATACCCACGGAGAGCGTACAGAGAAAGTGGTGAAAAGTACCGCACAAACCTATAAAATGTTTTACATGTGAAAAATGCCATTTTTGGACTCCTTTTAGGAATGATCTTGCTTTCATGCAATACCAATTCTTCCCGTGAAAAAGTGGATAACCTCAACGGTTACTGGGAAATAACAAAGGCCGAACTTCCCGAAGGAATCACCAAAGAGTTCAAATATTCAGAAATAGTAGATTTTATTGAAGTAGACAGCCTTAAGGGCTTCAGGAAAAAAGTGCGGCCACAAATAGACGGCAGTTTTGTCACTTCAAATAATGAAGAAACCTTTGAGGTTAAGCTTGAAAATGACAGCATAAATTTGTACTATTCTACCCCCTATGCAAACTGGAAAGAAACAGTCATTTCTTCGGAAGAAGATGAACTGGTAGTCATCAATCCAAAAGGGATTATCTATACCTATAAACGATTTACACCATATTCAGGAAACTATGGCCAGGAGAATTAACGAACATATTAGCATAAGCGACGCCCTCAAGGAATTTGTAAGCGACAACAAACTTCAAAAAGGACTCGACAAGGTGCACGTTCGGGAAGTCTGGAACAGCCAGATGGGCCCCGCCATAGAAAAATACACTACTTCTATAAAACTTGACAGGGATACGCTTTACGTACAACTTAGCTCATCTGTACTGCGCGAAGAACTGAGCTACGGCAAAGAAAAGATCGTAAAAATGCTGAACGAGGAACTGGGGCGTGAACTTATAAAAAAGCTCATTCTGCGGTAAGGTTCAAGGCTCAAGGTTTAAGGTTTAAGGTTTAAGGTTTAAGGTTTAAGGTTTAAGGTTTAAGGTTTAAGGTTTAAGGTTTAAGGTTTAAGGTTTAAGGTAATTTACAAAGTAAAAATCTGAATCAAGATTGACGTTCCGCTTTAGGAGAAAATTTCTCTTTCCCCTGATACAGTCTGGACTTTCCACTTCCCGCTCTGGATTCTGCCACTTACTTTCCAAAAATGTCATTTCCCAGCAACTTTTCTAAAAGCAGTGGGCACAAAATTGCCACCGGTTCCGGTTCCTTCCCGGGATGACATTTCCAGAAAGACTTCAGAAAAACTTTCCAAAAAGGGCATTTTTTACTTAACTTATTACACCTCAATCATTTAAACACAAGCTATGAGCTCTAAACAGGATATGATGGAACAGCAGCTTAAAGCCCGTGGGATTTCAGATGCCGGGGTGCTTAAAGCTATGGAAACAGTAGACCGCCAACTTTTTGTCCCCGAAGACAAGCTGGATAAAGCTTATGAAGACCGGCCTTTGCCCATTGGAAAAAACCAGACTATTAGTCAGCCATACATCGTGGCTTACATGGCGCAGCAGCTGGGCTTAAAAAAAGATGAAAACATTCTGGAAGTAGGTACCGGTTGCGGCTATAATGCTGCTGTGCTTTCACAGCTTGCACATCATGTTTACAGTGTTGAAATTATTGAATGGCTGGCACAGCTTGCGCGCGAGAACCTGGCAAAAACCGGCTATGTCAATATCACTACAAAACATGGCGACGCTTATGCCGCCTGGAAAGAATTTTCCCCCTTTGATGCCATTATTCTCACCGCCGCGCCCCCTTCTATCCCAAAACCCCTGAAAGATCAGCTCAAAACAGGTGGCCGCATCCTGGCTCCCATCGGGAGGTTAGATCAAAAACTGGTGATGCTTTACAAAACCGGGGAGAATGAATTTGAGGAAAAGCAACTGCTGCCCGTGCGCTTTGTACCCATGACGGGCAGGGCCGATAAAGGTGGCAGCTACGGAAGGTAAACCTCGAAACCCCTGAAAAACATTCAGTAGCACCTGAAGGTTCTTTCAACAGAACCCATAAAAAAAGAAGCTGACTCAAAAATGATATTTCGGGCATCCAGAATATTTCAGGTTGAGTTGATCTTCAAAAATGAGGTTTCAACTTTCAGAAATAATTTCAGAATACACTCCGACAGCTTTTGAGGCAGCTTCTTTCAGTATAAATTCAGAAGAGGTCTTAGAACATTTCCCTTCCGGCGAAATGGAAAGCACCTTCAATTTGTGCATTCTCATCGCTGTCACTTCCGTGAACGGCATTTTCACCTACAGAAGCGGCATATTTCTTTCTAATGGTACCTTCGGCAGCATCTTCGGGGTTTGTGGCCCCAATAAGGGTCCTAAAATCTTCAACAGCATTTTCTTTTTCAAGAATAGCGGCAACAATAGGCCCGCGGCTCATAAATTCAACCAGCTCCCCGTAAAATGGACGCTCACTGTGCACTTCGTAGAATTTTTCGGCATCGCGACGGGTCATTTGAGTAAGTTTCATCGCTACAATCCTGAATCCTGAAGCAGTGATCTGCTCTAAAATAGCTCCAATGTGTCCTTTTTCAACTGCATCGGGCTTAATCATGGTGAAAGTTCTATTTCCTGCCATTACTTAGATTTTTAATTTGGCTGCAAAAATAATCAAATCAACCCCATATCCAAGGTACATAGGCTTTTATTCGACTTTATGCCGGGAAAGCCTGTTAAAAATGGCATTTTTGGAACTTCTTTAAGCACTTTTTGAATCTTCAAATATTCAATATCTTCGCCATCTATGACAAACGAAGACATATCGAAGGTAAAAGACCTGCTCGAAGGCAAAAAAAAGATCGTAATTGTTCCGCATAAAGGGCCCGATGGCGATGCAATGGGCTCTACGCTTGCCCTTAAGATCCTGCTTGAAGGCCTGGGCCATTACGTGAACCTTATTGCCCCAAACGATTATCCCGATTTTTTGAAGTGGATGCCTTATGAAGAGGAAACGCTCATTTACGACCGGGAGACCGAAAAATGCAATAATTTAATTGCTGAAGCTGAAGTCATTTTTACGCTGGATTTTAACCATCTTTCGCGCGCTGGCGATATGTACCGCCCGCTGCAGGAAGCCAAAGCTGCTTTTGTAATGATAGACCACCACCAGCAGCCCGATGATTATGCCCATGTGACTTACAGCGATGTCACCATGTGCTCTACCTGCCAGATGGTCTACCATTTTATAGAGAATATTGGGCTGGCACAAAAGATAAGTCCGCAAATCGCCACCTGCCTTTATACCGGGATCATGACCGATACCGGGTCTTTCAGGTACCGCTCTACCACCAGCCTCACCCATCGAGTAATCGCCGATCTTATCGAAAAAGGTGCCGACAATACTTCTATTCACGAAAATGTTTTTGACACCAGTTCTTACAGCCAGTTACAGCTGTTGGGCTGTGCGCTGCAAAATCTGCGTGTGGTAGAAGGCTACCGCACCGCCTACATCACGCTTTCGCAGGAAGAACTGGACAGGCATAATTTTAAAAAAGGGGACACCGAAGGTTTTGCGAATTACGGGCTCTCTCTGGAAGGTATAGTTTTTGCCGCCATTTTTATCGAAAATGAAGCCGAAAAGATCGTGAAGATCTCCCTTCGTTCAAAAGGTACTTTTTCAGTTAACGAATTTGCCCGCCAGCATTTTGAGGGCGGCGGCCACACCAACGCTGCCGGGGGCAAAAGCGATCTCTCTCTGCAAGAGACAGTTGAAAGATTTATTAGTATCTTGCCTGCCTATAAGACAAAACTGGCACTATGAAAATGAAATATGTATTACTGATGACGGGCCTGCTCCTTTTTTCATGCAAATCACCCGAAGCCAGAACGCCGGTCTCACAGGAAACCGGCTCTTATATCAATGAGGCCGTGGAGCGAAACCGAAAGATTGTTGCCGAAGAGGAAGCCAAGATTCAACAGATCATCAAATCCGATACTACCCGCGAATACCTTTCCTCTGCCAACGGGTTTTGGTACTATTACAATAAAAAAGACACCACCAGGGCAAGAACTCCCGAATTTGGTGATGTGGTGGAATTCGATTACAACCTCAAAACCCTCGAAGGCCGTGACATTTACACCGATGAAGAGATTGTACCCCGCACCTATGCCATAGACCAGGAAGAACTTTTTAGTGGCTTGAGGCAGGGGCTAAAACTTATGAAGGAAGGAGAAACAGTAACCTTCTTGTTCCCTTCCCATAAAGCCTTCGGATATTACGGAGATAAAAAAAGAATAGGATCTGACGTGCCGTTGATTTCTACGGTTACGCTTATAGATATTTCAGAAGCACCTGAAGCTAATCAGGAAAATAACAACTAAACAATTAATTTAAACATGAAGAAAATCACTTTTTTACTTTTATGCAGCCTGCTGTTTGCTTTTACTGCCTGTAATGACGATTATCCGGATCTTGAAGACGGAATGTATGCCGAATTCAAAACCAACCAGGGAGATTTTATCGCCGAACTTTACTTTGAAGCAACCCCAATGACCGTTGCCAGTTTTGTTTCCCTTGCCGAAGGCACAAGCAGCATGGCCGAAGAGCAGTACCAGAATAAGCCATTTTACGACGGACTCGTTTTTCACCGTGTAATTGGAGATTTCATGATTCAGGGGGGCGACCCGCAGGGTACCGGTAGCGGCGGCCCGGGCTATAAATTCCCGAATGAGATTGTAGATACACTTACCCATGATTCAGCCGGAATCCTTTCTATGGCCAACTCGGGCCCTAACACCAACGGAAGCCAGTTCTTTATCACCTTAAAAGAAACTCCGTGGTTAAACGGCATGCATACCGTATTTGGTGAAGTGGTAAAAGGCATGGACGTGGTAAACGCCATTGGAAATGTGGAAACAGGTGCAAATGACCGCCCTCTTGAAGATGTGGTGATGCAGGAAGTAAAGATTATCCGCAAAGGCCAGGCAGCCAAAAATTTTAAAGCTGCTGAAGTTCTCACTCAGCAGTTAGCCGATTTTAAAGCTGAAGCTGAAGAAAAGGAACGCCAGATGAACGAGCAGCGCTCTGCCAACGCACAGCGTTACGAGGAATTAAAAACCGATGCAAAAGCACTTGAAAGCGGACTCCAGATTGCATTTCTGGAAGAAGGTGAAGGCCCTAAACCACAGCAGGGAGACACAGTGAGGGTAAATTACAAAGGCTATTTGAGCTCTGGCGACCTTTTTGACACCAATATTGAAACAGTGGCCGAAGAAGCCGGAATGCTCAACGAAAGAAGAAAGCAAATGGGCGGTTATGCTCCTATGCCAATGCTTTACAGCAAAGACGCCCCAATGATCCCAGGGTTTAAAGAAGGTGTACAGCAAATGCAGGTAGGCGATAAAGCCGTATTGTACATTCCTTCCCACCTTGGATATGGAGAAAACGGTGCACCACCGGTTATCCCGCCATCTGCCGATCTCATTTTTGAAGTAGAGCTGGTAGATATTCAGTAGAAGAAGGATCCCCACAAAAAAAGCTTCCAAAAATGCCATTTTTGGAAGCTTTTTTATTTAAATGATCCTGAAGAATTACTTCTTCACGGGAATGTTCTTCAATACTTCAAGTACAAATTCCCAGTATTTCTGGGCAGAGGAGATGCTTGCTCTTTCATCGGGTGAGTGGGCTCCGCGAATGGTGGGGCCAAAGGAGATCATGTCCATTTCAGGATAGTTTTTTCCTAAAATTCCGCATTCCAGGCCGGCATGGCAGGCAACAATATCGGGTTCATCGGTATTCATTTTCCTGTAAAGCTCGTCGAGCACCTTTAAAATGGGAGAATCCATATTGGGGGCCCAGCCGGGATATGCTCCCGAGAGTTCCACTTCAAAACCTGCAAGTTCAAAACCGGCGCGAAGGCTGTTGGCCAGATCGGTTTTTGAAGAATCTACTGAAGAGCGGGTCAAACAAAGCACTTCAATTTTGCCATTTTTGACCGTCACACGCGCCAGGTTGTTTGAAGTTTCTACCAGGCCTTCAATATCGGGGCTCATCCGGTACACGCCGTTATGGGCAGCATAAAGAGACTTCAGCAGTAACTCCTGCGCTCCAAGTTCCATCACTTTTTGAGGGGCTTCAGTTTCTGAAACCTCAATATGCAGCTTTGGTTCCAGGCTTTTATATTCCTGCTTAATCTGCTGAATGGCTTTCCCTATTTCAGCTGTAAAGTCTTCCTTCTGAATGTTCTCTACCACAACTACAGCTTCACTTTCCCGTGGAATGGCATTACGGAGTCCGCCGCCATTGATTTCAGAAATTCTCATTCCGAAGTATTCATAACCCCCGAAGAGGATGCGGTTCATGAGCTTATTTGCGTTGCCAAGACCTTTGATAATATCCATCCCGGAATGGCCTCCCTGCAGGCCTTTTACCTGCACCCTGTAAGCTATGGTATCTTGGGGCACAGCTTCTTCGGTATAAGTGCGCGAGGCAGTGATATCAACCCCACCGGCACAGCCAATGCCTATCTCATTATCTTCTTCGGTATCGAGGTTAAGCAGGATATCCCCTTTTAAAATTCCGGGTTTTAATCCCATGGCCCCGGTCATCCCGGTCTCTTCGTCAATGGTAAAAAGTGCTTCGAGTGGAGGATGCTGAATGTCGTTGCTTTCCAGAATAGCCATCATGGTGGCCACTCCAAGGCCGTTATCGGCTCCAAGGGTAGTGCCTTTAGCCCGCACCCAGTCACCATCAACATACATTTCGATCCCCTGATTCTCAAAATCGAAATTGGAATCGTTGTTTTTCTGGTGGACCATATCGAGGTGAGACTGCAGCACTACAGGTTTTTTGTTCTCCATTCCCGGAGTGGCCGGTTTGCGGATAATCACGTTTCCTACCTCATCAACTTCGGTTTCCAGCCCCAGGTCATTTCCGAATTTCTTCATGAATTCTATGACCCGTTCCTCCTTTTTTGAGGGTCTGGGCACGGCATTGAGATCGGCAAATTTATTCCAGAGTGGCTTTGGTTCCAAAGCCCTTATTTCTTCGTTCATGATAATGTTAGTTTGAATTCTCACAAATATAAGAAATAGTAGAGCATTACGGCCACGCCTCCCACCCCGAACTTAGGCCAGACTCCTCCCACCCCGCCTTACAGGCACCCCTCCGGAGGAGGGGATGCTTTGTAAGAAAATTTAGTTTTAAAGTATAAGATTTCATTTCCGAAATACTGCAGTTTTAAAGGTGGTATTCATCCCCAGCTTAATATCTAACCTAACCAGAAAAATAATCTGCAGAAAAAACAAAAATAATTGGGAATTAGTGGCAAAAATTAAGAGTAGGTTTTCCATTACCCACCCCGCCTTACAGGCACCCCTCCGGAGGAGGGGATGCTTTGTAAGAAAATTTGGTTTTAAACTACAAGACATCGTTTCCGAAATATTGCAGTTTTAAAGGTGATGTTACTTTCCAACTTGCAGCTGATCCTTATAAAAGCACAATTACTTCTACTGGCTCATCTGAAAATTCATTATCTTAAACCATGATCAATGATAATAATAAAATATCTCATGCTGTGTCCCCTCCCTCGGAGGGGTGTCCGCAGGACGGGGTGGAAAAGAAACCTCCTGTTCTTGCTACTATTGACTCGGTTCCTATATACCGAAAATCTGCTACATATTTGCCTGCAGAAAAAAATCTGAGAAACAGAGCAAGGGCACTGCGAAAAATGGGAAATTTACCGGAAATCGTTTTTTGGCAGCAGGTGCACAAGAGAAAATTTTATAGCATAGATTTTGATCGGCAGCGGGTGATTGGACATTATATTGTAGATTTTTATGTAAAAGGTTTAAGCCTGGTTGTTGAAATTGATGGAGCCAGTCATAATGAAAAGAAAGAATATGATAATAGGCGGGAAACTTATCTTCAAAATCTGGGGTTACTGGTCTGGAAAGTGAGTGCTACTGAGGTAATGGTGGATGTTGAACGGGTTATGGAGAATTTAAAGAAGTTCATAATTGACAATTATTCATAATGCGATTGCCCACCCCGAACTTAGGCCAGACTCCTCCCACCCCGCCTTACAGGCATCCCTACGGAGAAGGGGGATGCTTTGCAAGAAAATTTTGGTTTTAAACTATAAGACGTCGTTTCCGAAATATTGCAGTTTTAAAGGTGGTATTCATCCCCAGCTTAATATCTAACCTCACCAGAAAAATAATCTGTAGAGAAAACAAAAATCATCTGTGATTTAGTGGCAAAAATTAAGAGTAGGGTTCCCATTACCCACCCCGACCTTCGGTCACCCCTCCGGAGGAGGGGATGCTTTGTAAGAAATATTTTGGGTAATAAACAAAACATCGGCTCAGGAAGAGAGAAGTTTTAAAGCTATCCATAAAATTGTCTCATATTTATAAAAGTCTTGGCTTCCGGCTCTTGCAGGTTCATCCCGAAAAACCCTATTTTTGAAAGGTGAAGAAAAAAGTTGCTTTAATTCTCGCCCTGTTTCTACCTGTCCAGATCATCCTAATCAAGCTGCTGGGCAACTATCCTCTTTTTGTAGAAAAATGGTACAGTAACGGAATTTTCCCCGTGACCTCGGTGCTGCTTAGAAGAACCCTCGGAATATTGCCCTTTTCACTGGGGGACCTGCTCTATGCCTTCCTGGTGATCATGCTTGTAAGGTGGTTGGTGATTAGGATAAAAGAAAAATTCAGAGCGCCACAACGATGGATCATAAACGCCCTTGCCGTGCTTTCGGTTATTTACTTCAGTTTTAATCTTTTTTGGGGGTTCAACTATTACCGGTTACCACTGCATGCAGCCCTTGAGATTGAAAACGATTATACTACGGAAGAACTCATAGAACTCACACAAGATCTCATTAAAACTTCAAACGAACTTCATCTCTCTATTACCGGAAATGATTCGGTGATGGTCATGATCCCGTATTCTAAAGCTGAAATCCTGGAATTATCCAAAGAAGGATATCAGAATATTGAAGACGATTTTCCCGAACTCGATTACCATATTCCGAGTTTGAAAAAATCAATTTACAGCCTGCCGCTCACTTATATGGGCTTTAACGGCTACCTCAACCCGCTTACTAACGAAGGCCAGGTAAATACACGGATTGTCGCCTACAAGATACCCACAACGGCCAGTCATGAAATAGGCCACCAGCTGGGTTTTGCCAAAGAGAACGAAGCCAATTTCCTGGCCTGTCTTACCACCATGAACCACCCAGATGAATACTTCAACTACTCCGGTTACACCTTTGCGCTTAGCTACTGCCTTAGCGAACTCTACCGCCGCGATCCGGAATTAGCTGAAAAGTTTGCTGACCAGCTTAACTACGGGATCAAAGAAAACTACCGGGAAGTACAGGAGTTTTGGGAAAGCCACAAAAATCCTTTTGAGCCCATTTTCATGTATGCATACGATTCGTTTCTGGTGGCAAACAACCAGCCTGGCGGCATGAAAAGTTACAGTTATGTAGTGGCCCTGCTGGTAAATTACCACAAGAGCAGGGGGAAATTATAGCCTTTGGCATTCTCTTTTTTTTGCTAACTTACCCGCTCTAATTTCCAATCCTAAACTATCTTATGAGAATTAAATTACTATTATGCCTGCTGCTTGGTGCCGTCACGGGCCTGCAGGCACAGGAGTATTTTCCTAAGAACGACGCCGTAAAGGCGCAGGAAAATACCAACTTCACGGTACTCAAAAATGCCAAAATTTATGTAGACCCTTCCAGCCTTATTCAAAATGGTATGCTGGCGATGCGCAACGGCAGGATCACCGCCGTTGGAAAAAACATCAAGGTTCCCGAAAATGCGGTAGTCATTGACCTTAAAGGAAAAACAGTTTACCCTTCCTTTATTGATCTTTATTCCAGCTTCGGAATTGAAAAACCAAAAAGCGAAGGCGGTAGCCCCTACAGCGGTAATCCGCAGTATGATGCAGGCCGTGAAGGTTACTACTGGAATGACCATATTAGGCCGGAAACTTCGGCTCTAGAGAATTTCTCCTATAATAAAGATGAAGCTGAAAATCTCAGAAAGCTGGGTTTTGGGGTGGTTAACACCCACATGCCCGACGGAATTGTTCGCGGCACCGGAATGCTTATCGCCCTTAACTCCGAAGGCACTGAAGGCGACAGAATACTCGATGAAGAATCTGCACAATATCTATCCTTCGAAAAAAGTGCAAAATCAAAGCAGGTCTATCCTTCTTCTAAAATGGGTGCCATGGCACTGCTGAGACAGACATACCTTGATGCCGACTGGTATGCAAAGGGCAACGCCGATAATAAAGACCTTGCGCTGGAAGCTTTTAACGAGAATAAAAACCTGCTGCAAATTTTTAAGACCGATGATGTACTTGACGAATTGCGTGCCGATAAAGTTGGTGATGAAATGGGCGTGCAGTACGTGATTGTGGGCAGCGGAAAGGAATTTGAAAGACTTGATGCCATAAAAGCCACAAATGCAACTTTCATTGTACCCGTAAAATTCCCGGATGCATTTGATATGGAAGACCCGTACATGGCCAGTTATGCCATCCTGGGAGACATGAAAGAATGGAACCAGGCACCGGCCAACCTCAAAATGCTTAGCGAAAAGAAAGTTCCTTACACCATTACTGCCCACAATGCCGAAAAAAACTTCAGGGAGAACCTGGTAAAGGCAGTAGCTTACGGGCTAGACAAAAAAGATGCCCTGGCAGCACTTACCACCGTTCCGGCAAAACTTATTGGACAGGAGAACAGCCTGGGGGTCTTAAAAGAAGGTGCCTGGGCAAACTTCATTGTTACTTCGGGCGATTATTTTGATAAAGAGACCACGATTTACGAAAACTGGGTTCAGGGGAAACGAGCTGTGTTTGAAGACATAGACCTGGTGAACCTCAACGGAACCTACGATGTGAAAGTAGGCGGAAATTCATACACCGTAAAGATCAGCGGTGAGCCTTCAAAACCCAAGGCCGAAGTGAGCACCAACAACAACAAAATAGGCTCAAAGATCAACTACAGCAATAACTGGGTAAACCTGCTGCTCTCTTCCCCCGATACTACTAAAGCTGAATACACCCGGCTTAGCGCGAGAATTTCAGGCAACGCCAAAAACTTCAGCGGAAAAGCCATTTTGGGAGACGGTACACCAACCACTTTTACAGCTACCCGCACTGCAGAAGCTTCAGAAAATAAAGACAAAAATTCCGAAGAATATCCTGAAGTACTTCCCGTAACTTACCCGAACATGGCCTTTGGATTTGAAAGCCTTCCGAAGCAACAGGACGTACTCTTCAAGAATGCCACGGTTTGGACCAATGAAGCTGAAGGCATCATCGAAAACAGCGACGTGCTGGTAAAGAACGGAAAGATAGCCGCAGTTGGCAAGAACCTTAGTGCCCGTGGGGCGACGCTAATAGATGCTACGGGAAAACACCTTACTACCGGAATTATTGATGAGCACTCCCACCTGGCGGCATCGGCCGTAAATGAAGCAGGGCACAACTCTTCTGCCGAGGTGCAGATGGAAGACGTGGTAGACCCCAACGATATTGGTATTTACCGCAACCTTGCCGGGGGTGTTACTACCATGCAGCTGCTCCACGGCTCGGCCAACCCAATTGGAGGGCAATCGGCTATTCTCAAGATGAAATGGGGCGCGAGTCCGCAGGAAATGGTGCTTGACAATTCTCCGAAGTTCATCAAGTTTGCTTTGGGAGAGAATGTAAAACAGGCCAACTGGGACAGTAATTCCCGTTTTCCACAAACCCGTATGGGCGTAGAACAGGTATTTGTAGATTATTTTACCCGTGCCCGCGAGTATGAGCAGCTAAAAAAGAGCGGCAAACCCTATCGCAGGGATATTGAAATGGAAACCATCCTTGAAATCATTAACGGCGAACGCTTTGTGACGGCTCACTCTTATGTTCAAAGCGAGATCAATATGTTGATGAAGGTGGCAGAGCAATTTGGCTTCAACATCAACACGTTCACTCATATTTTGGAAGGTTACAAATTAGCCGATAAAATGGCCGAGCACGGGGTTGGAGGTTCTACCTTCTCTGACTGGTGGGCCTATAAATATGAAGTTAAAGACGCTATCCCGCAGAATGCCGCCATTATGCACAATGCCGGTGTAACAGTTGCCATTAACAGTGATGACGCCGAAATGAGCCGCAGGCTTAATCAGGAGGCGGCAAAAAGTGTAAAATACGGAGACATTTCTGAAGAAGAAGCCTGGAAATTTGTCACTCTTAACCCTGCGAAACTGCTCCATATTGATGATCGCGTGGGAAGTATCAAAGAAGGTAAAGATGCCGATTTGGTGCTGTGGGATGCTCACCCGCTTTCCGTTTACGCCAAACCTGAAAAAACCATGATTGAAGGCGTGGTGTATTTTGACCTTGAAAGAGACCGGCAGCTGCGCGAAGAACTGGAAAAGCAGAAGAACCTGCTCACCACTCAAATGCTGAAAGCCAAAAACAACGGACTGAAAACCCAGCCGGTGAAAAATTCCGGCAAAGAAGAAATGCACTGTGACACCCTCTAAAATTTGAAGTATGAAAAATTTGAAAAAATACATCCTGCCGGTACTGCTCTTTTTCGCAGGTTCGGTTATAGCACAACAAACTCCGGCGCCCCCGCAAGACCGCGCGATAAGCATAATTGGTGCCACCGCCCACATTGGGAATGGCGAAGTGATTGAGAACAGCGTGATCATCTTTGAGAACGGTAAACTTACCACGGTTAGTGATGCCGCCTCCACTAACCGCCAGTATCCCGGCAAAGTGATAGATGCAAAAGGAAAGCATGTGTACCCTGGCTTTATAGCCCCCAATTCCACCCTTGGGTTGGTAGAAATAGATGCCGTGGTACAGAGTGATGACGAAGATGAACTGGGAGAACTCCTGCCCCATGTTCGCAGCCTCATCGCCTACAATGCCGAAAGCCAGGTAGTAGAGAGCATGCGCCCAAACGGGGTGCTTGTAGGGCAAATCACTCCGCGTGGCGGCAGGATCTCGGGCACTTCGTCTATCGTGCAGTTTGATGCCTGGAACTGGGAAGATGCCGCTTTAAAGAAAGATGACGGCTTGCACATCAACTGGCCAAACAGCGTGCGCAGAGGCCGCTGGTGGATGGGCGAAGATCCCGGGATAAAACCCAATGACAGTTATGCAAAAGACCTTCAGGAGCTAAGCGCGTTCTTCAACAACGCCAAAGCTTATCTGGCAGGGCCACAAAACAAGGCCAATCTGCCTTTCCAGGCCATGAAAGATGTTTTCAGCGGGAACAAGAAAGTCTATATCCATGCCGATTCAGAAAAAGAGATCATTGATGTGCTCGCTTTTAAAAAGGAACACAAGCTTGACAATGTGGTATTGGTAGGGGCTTACGACTCCTTTAAAGTGGCCAATCAAATCAAGGCTGCCAATGTTCCGGTACTGGTAGGCCGGGTACACAAGACCCCGCAAATGGAAGACCAGGATTATGATTTGCCTTACAAACTCGCTTACCTGCTCAACCAGGAAGGAATTCTCGTAGGGCTGGAAACCAGCGGTGACATGGAAAGGATGAACAGCCGTAATTTGCCATTTTACGCAGGTACAGTTACCGGTTACGGCCTCAGTAAAGCCGAAGCCCTTAAAATGATCACTTCAAACACCGCAAAGATCCTGGGTATTGACGACAGCCTTGGAACGCTGGAGGCCGGCAAAGATGCCACCCTTTTTATTAGTGAAGGAGATGCTCTGGATATGCGCACCAACAAAGTTTCACAGGCCTTTATCCAGGGGCGGGAAATTAGCCTTGAAAGCCACCAGACAGCGTTGGCAAAGAGGTATACTGAAAAATACGGCCAGCAGGAGAAAAAATAATCTTCTGCTAAAATGCCCTTTTTAAAAGGAAAGGCTGTTTAAAAACTCCTGGGTCTTTATTTCTGAAGTAACTTCAGAAAGCTATACTACCTGAAGCTGCTTCAGGTGAGCACAAAGACAGTTTTTAAACAGCCTCTTTTTTTATATTTTGAACTCTTCCGAATTGAGCACCACCTGCGTGGATGGGATCACAGGCTTGCTGTCATCTTCCGCAGTAATAAATATCCTGATAGGTTCGTAGGGCGTGTTGGTGCTAAGTTTTCCGTTGTTCTTCCGGTTAATATCCAGCCGGCCCAGGTTAATGGTGCCATGGTTTTTGGTGACCATCCACACCACGTAGTGGTTTCGCGAAGGCCTCAGCCTGTCGGGGCTTGCTAGGTTGCTCACCTCAAGCTCCACCTCATAGTTGCTGTTATTGTCTTCATCTACCTTAACCACGGCTTCGGCGGCAGGCACTACATCAGAAACGGGAAACGTAATCTTTTTACTACAGGCACTAATTAAAATAGCTGCAAAAATAAAACTGAGCACCTTAAAAGCATCAGTCATTGGAAGTGGCTTCTTTTTCTTCTCCATAAAAGTGTTTTTGTGTTTTCCCGTTAAATTACCGCTTTTTTTCCAATCTTGAAAATTCTACCATGCCTTAGCCCCCTATTACTGCACCAAACCCGAAGTTTTCTATCTTTGCTGCATGCAAAAATTCATAAGTAGTTTTCAGAATCAGGCGATAAAGAGGGTATTGCAGTTACAGGAAAAATCGCGCGCCCGCAAAAAAGAACAAGCCTTTGTGGTAGAAGGCCAGAGGGAGATAAGCCTCGCCATAAAAGGTGGTTACGAGCTTAGGGAACTCTATTATACCGCCGATCTCTTTCCTGCTGAAAATGTCAAAAATTTGCTGTCTTCTGTTTCCAGTCCTGTAGCTATCACCGAAATTTCTTCGGAAGTGTACCAAAAGATCGCTTACCGCGGAAGTACCGAAGGAGTGCTGGCCGTTGTGGGTTCCCGCGAACTTTCCCTTCAGAAACTAACCTTCAAAACTGAAAATCCGCTTATCCTGGTAGCAGAAGCCCCCGAAAAACCCGGAAATATAGGTGCCCTGCTCCGCACAGCCGATGCTGCAGCCGTAGACGCAGTGCTTATTGCCAATCCGCGTACAGACCTGTTCAATCCAAACATTATTCGCAGCAGTGTGGGCTGCCTTTTTACTAACCAGATCGCCACCGGCAGCACCTCAAAAATAATTGCCTTTTTAAAGGAACAAAAAATTGCCATTTTTGGAGCTGCATTGCAGGCTTCGGTTCCTTACCATACCGCCGACTTCACCGGTGGCAGCGCTATTGTAGTGGGCACAGAAGCCACCGGCTTGAGTCAGCAATGGCTTGAAAACACCAGCCAAAACATCATTATCCCCATGGAGGGCGGTATAGATTCCATGAATGTTTCGGTAGCTGCGGGCATCCTTATTTTTGAAGCGAAGAGGCAGCGGCGTTAAAATTTAATTTAGTTCGCAGTTCCGAAAAAAACCACCCCGCCCTGCAGGTAGCCCTCCTGCGGAGGGGACGGAAAAAAGAAAGTTTGATCTTAAAGTGGAAGATCCTCAAACGAATGTAAACTTCGGCCTTTTCAGAAAGCACCGCAATTCAGATTTCTTCAGAAAAAAAGATATTCCTAAGAAACCATAGAAAAATCATTGGTGGATTCGTGGCCTGAATTCTCTAACCCTGCACAAGAAAATCTCTCCTACCTCGCCCTGAAGGCAGCCCTCCGGCGGAGGGGACGAAAAGAAGAATGTTTGTTCTCAAAATGGAAGATCCTCAAACGAATGTAAATTTGGGTATTTTCAGTAACCACCGCAATTCAGATTTCTTCAGAAAAAAAGATATTTCTAAGAAACCATAGAAAAATCATTGGTGGATTCGTGGCCTGAATTCTCTAACCCTGCACAAGAAAATCTCTCCTACCTCGCCCTGTAGGCAGCCCTCCGGCGGAGGGGACGGAAAAAAGAAAGTTTGATCTTAAAGTGGAAGATCCTCAAACGAATGTAAACTTCGGCCTTTTCAGTAAGCACCGCAATTCAAATTTCTTCAGAAAAAAAGACATCCCTAAGAAACCATTAAGACAAAATTGTTCTGCCTTCCCCCGAAGTTAGTTGAAGCAGTTGTTCATAAAGAACCTCCACATCTTCTTTTTTAAGCAGTTCGGTCCCCGGAGATTTTATGGTCGCACTGCCACAGGAAAGTCCGTACAAAATGGCATTTTTGAGAGGCTGGCCTGTAGAAAGGGCGTAAACCAGGCCGGCAACCATACTGTCTCCTGCCCCTATTGAGCTCACATGTTCCACCTGTGGGGCAGGATAATGTTTCACTTCCCCTTTTGTGGCCAAAAGCGCACCTTCACCCCCCAATGAGAGCACAATGATCTCTACGGAATACTTTTTAAGGATGTCGAGCAAAGCCCTTTTTTGCTCCTCCATATTTTCTGCCGGCTGGCCTGTAATATCGCGGAGTTCATTTTTATTTGGTTTTAAAAGATAAGCCCCCTGCTCCAGCACTCCCTGGTAAGATTTTCCTGAAGTATCAAGTACAAATTTTAATCCACAGGTTTTGGAGATAGCAGCTGCCCGGGCATAAAAATTGGGTGGCGCACCCGGCGGAAGGCTCCCGCTTGCTACCAAAAAACCGCCTTTTTCACACCGGCCCACTTTTTCGAGTAAAGCTTCATACTCAGATTCGTGCAGGGAAGCGCCGGGAAACCCAAACCGATAGAGATTTCCTGTAGAGGTCTCGGTAACGGCAAAATTCTGTCGCAAATCATTAGTGATCTCTACAGGCTCTTCTTTAACGCCTTCCTTTTTTAAAAGGTCTGAAAAAAGTTTTCCCGTATGGCCTCCTTTGGCATAGACGGCAGTAGATTCACCGCCCAGTCTTTTGATGACCCGCGAGACATTTACTCCTCCTCCGCCCGCATCTATAAGCGGCTTTTCACACCTGAGTTTTTCATTTGGCTCCAGCTTTTTGGTCTTTGAATAAATATCAAGGGCAGGATTAACGGTAAGGGTTGTGATCATGGGCTAAATCTTTTCATTTTGGTTACACTCTAATTTACAGAGAAGTTTTAAAAGCCTGAAACTCTTGGCGTAAATTCTTAATTATTGGCAGCATATTTTAAGCAGCCTTGCTTAAACCTGAGAGATATCATAATTAAATTGATCATATTGAAGTAGTTTTAAGTTCGAAACTTCAGGAAATGGCTCAAAGTTTTACAATGACCAAAAACCTGCGTTCCTTTTTTACTGAAATAGGAGCCCTGTCAAATTTTGCCGGGAGGTTTTTCAGAGAGCTATTTAGCCGGCCGTTTGAATTCAAAGAATTTTTGAGGCAGTGTTACCAGATGGGGAATAAATCCCTGCTACTCGTGGGGGTAACCGGATTTATTCTTGGCCTGGTATTTACACTTCAGTCACGCCCCACCTTAGAGGAGTTTGGGGCCTCCTCCTGGATCCCGAATATGATTAGTATTTCTATTGTTCGGGAAATTGGGCCGGTGATCATCGCGCTTATTTGTGCCGGCCGCATTGGATCAAGCATAGGTGCCGAACTGGGCTCCATGAAAGTTACGGAACAGATAGACGCCATGGAAGTTTCGGGCACCAATCCTTTTAAGTATCTGGTGGTCACCCGAATTCTTGCTGCCAGCCTGATGCTCCCCCTGCTCATACTCTTTGGAGATTTGGTAGCCCTTATTGGTTCGGCACTGGTAGAGAATATTAAGGGGCAGGTCTCATTTTTGCTTTACTTCAATCAGGTATTTGGGGCTTTGGGGTTTCGGGATTTACTTCCGGCTACCGGAAAATCCTTTTTCTTCGGCTTTGCTATTGGCCTGGTGGGGTGTTTTAAAGGCTACAACAGCGGAAAAGGTACTGCCGGAGTGGGCCGGGCGTCAAATTCAGCTGTGGTTTACACCAGTATGCTGTTGTTCATCATCGACTTTATTGCAGTTTTTTTAACCCAACTCATCTATGGATAATATGAAACCTGAACCTAGATATACTGCTACCTCCAGGGGAAATCCGGTGATACAGATAAAGAACCTGCACAAAAAATTCGGCGACCAGGTTGTACTGAATAATTTCAATCTGGAAATGTATGAGAACGAGAACCTGGTGCTCATGGGAAAATCGGGTTCAGGAAAATCTGTAATGATCAAATGCCTGGTGGGCCTCATGGAGCCCGACAGTGGCAAGATTGAGGTTTTGGGCAGGGACATTAGCAGGCTTGACCGCACTCAGATGGATGAACTAAGGGCAGAAATAGGTTTCCTTTTCCAGGGCAGTGCCCTTTATGATTCCATGACCGTGAGAGAAAACCTGGAGTTTCCGCTTAGGCGGCACACCAAAAGGATGAACATCACAGATACCGATAAGCTGGTGCTGGAGGCGCTGGAGAATGTGGGACTGGCCAGGACCATAGACCTGATGCCCGATGAACTCTCGGGTGGAATGCAACGCCGCATTGCACTGGCCCGTGCGCTCATTCTTAAACCCAAAATTATTATTTACGATGAACCCACCACCGGCCTTGATCCTATTACGGCAAAGGAGATCATAGAGTTAATGACCAGCGTCCAAAAAAGGTACAAAACCTCTTCCATGATCATCACCCATGATGTGGACTGTGCAAGGGTGATCTCCCACCGAATGATCCTGTTACTGGACGGCACCAACTACGCCCAGGGAACTTTTGAGGAATTATCAACTTCTGAAGACCCGCGAATTAGGGCCTTTTTTAAATAAAAGCGATGAAAAATTCAAATTCACAAAATCTGAAATTAGGAATCTTCGTGATCGTGGGAATTGTAATTTTCGTTACTGCGGTCTATTTTATAGGAAACCGGCAAAACCTGTTTGGAGACAACAGCCTGATAGTTTCAGTATTTAAAGACGTTAACGGGCTGCAACGCGGCAATAATGTGCGGTTTGCAGGGGTTAATGTGGGGACGGTGCAAAGCATTAGTATAGTGAACGACACCAGTATTGCAGTAACCATGAGGATTGACCAGCGAACTATGGATTTAATTCAAAAGAATTCCCTGGCCACAATAAGTTCTGACGGGCTGGTAGGCAGCATGATCGTCAACCTACTGCCGGGAGAAAAAGCTGGTGTGGCACCCGCCCCAGTGACCTCTGGAGATACCATTAAATCTATTAGTAAGATTGCCACTGCCGATATGCTCACCACCCTTAATACTACCAATGAGAACGCGGCTCTGCTCACTGCAGATTTACTGAAGATCACTAACAGCATCAATAAAGGAGAAGGCACCCTGGGGGCTTTGATCAAAGATGAAGACATGGCGGTAAATTTCAAGGAGAGCATTAAAGACCTGCGACAGGCCACCGGCGAAATTACAGGCATGGTTAACAACCTCAACAAAATGACTGCCCAGATCAACTTTGAAAAAAGTGTTGCCGGGGTTTTGCTTAGCGATACCACGGCAGCCAGGCAAATTGAAGGTATAATTTCCAATCTTGAAGTATCTGCCCTTGAAATTGGGGTGATGACATCAAACCTGCAACAGGTTTCTTACGATCTCAAAAATGGTGAAGGCAGCCTGGATTATTTATTAAACGATCCCGGTGCCGTAGAAAAACTGGATGCCACGCTGCAAAACATAGAAGAAGCTACCAAAAAGTTTGACGAGAACATGAAAGCCTTGCAGCACAATATTCTCTTTAGAGGCTACTTTAAAAGACAGGCGAGGTTGAAGGCCGAAGAAGAAACAAGCAAAGAGGAATAGAAAAAGGCTGTCTTAAAAGCTCATTTTTCGTCATTTTTTTCCTTAATATATCAGGTTTGGCCGAAATATTCAGGATAACGAAGCTTTCAGGACAGCCTTTACCTTTTGACTGATTAGAATCTGACTTACTTCCTATTCTACGATAAATTTTCCGCGCATTTGAACGTAATGCCCGGGAAAGCTACAGATAAAATCATAAGTTCCTGCCTCAGAAACCGTAAATTCAATGGTGGTTTCCTCGCCGCCGCCTATCATTTCAGTTTTGGCGATCACCGCATCTGTACCTTCAGGAATGTATTCGTTACCTGTGGCGGTTGCTGCCTTTTGGGCAAAATCTACCACATCTGTGCCCTGTTTAAGCAGCACAAAATTGTGGCCCATGGCATTTTCGGGCAATTCGCCAACGTGGGTAAGGGTAAGACGCACCTTTTCCCCTGCCTTTACCTTAATCTCGTTAAGGTTGTACTGCATTAAGTCGTTCCCGGTAAGGTTCACCTGAACTAGCCCGTCCTGCCGCTGTATGGCTTCCCCATTCTGGCCAGTATCGGTGGCTGTATCTTCTGTGGTTTCAACTGTCTTAAGGCTACCTTCTTCGCCAATGGTGACAGTCTCCTGTTCTTTCTTTTCATTTCCACAGCTCATTAGAACTGCAGCTAAAAAAACTGCAAAAAATCTGCTTAAGTTTTTCATGTTTTTGGTTTTAAATTATAGTTCTTTAGTTTTTTGAACTTCACTCAAAGGTAAAGAATTATAGCAGGTTTTCTTAAAATCTGAAGTTAAGGAAAGTATAAAGCTCCTGACGTTTTTAAAGAATATGCGTCATCTTCCAGCGCTTTAAATCGGGCAGTATTTTGATGGTTTGCTGGGCTTCTTCAATAGTGAGGCCGTCGTGATGCCGTGCCATGTCCAGCAGTTTTTTTTCCATGTCCTGTATGGTGAGATGATGGTCTGTAAATTTTCCATCCTGAAAACAGGTGGAACAGTAGTCACTGTTCCTGCTAAGGTCTTTATTGGTGCCCCTCATTTTCCTTGAAAAGGGGAGCCCGCAGCTTTGACAGATATATGACTCCATAACACACCTTGTTAATTTTCAGCACCCTAACCCGCATTGCAGAAAGGATTGATCTAAAGATAAAAAGTCAGCACAAAAAAAAAGGCTTTCAGGTCTTAAATATTTCCTAAATATGGTTTTCTGCCGTATCTTTATTTCACAATTTTAATTCGCTGATAATGAGAGTTGTTTTTTATAACTTCTGAATATATCAGTTTAAATATCAAGCTCATGGAGAACTCAGTCCTCCTTATTGAAGATGATCTTGTTCTCGCAGAAAACACCCGGGAATTACTCGAACTTTCCGGTTACCGGACTTTCCTTGCCCATGAAGGCAAAACCGGACTAAAAAAGGCATACAAGGAATTACCTGACATTATTATTTCAGATATCATGATGCCCGAACTCGACGGGTACGAGGTCTACACTGCACTTCAACAAAATCGCCACACCAGAAATATCCCGTTCATCTTTCTTTCAGCAAAGTCAAATCCGGCCGATGTGCGCCGGGGAATGAACCTGGGAGCCGATGATTATATCACCAAACCCTTTAGCGAAGAAGACCTCATTTTGACCATTGAAAAGCGTTTGGCCAAACGTGCACAGCTGCAGGGAGAAAAGAGCCCAGGCCGCAAGAACCAGCTGCACCTCGAAGAATTTAAGGAATATGTGCGCACCTATGGCGAACAGCTTGAAGCCGACAAGAATGAAGAGATCTTTATGGAAAACCGTATGGCCTGCAGTGTCTACCTTCTTGAACACGGGCTTGTTAAAACCTTTAGGCTTGATGAGTACGGGAAAGAACTCATTACAGCCATCCCTCAAAAAGGGGATTTTTTGGGCTTCTATAGCTATAAAAACTCCACCCACTACCCCGAAAGTGCCCTGGCTTTGGAAAAGAGCATTTTGTACCGGCTTTCTCATGACGAGTTTGTACAAATGCTGGAGCAAAACCGGGATTTAATGCTGGAGTTTGCTGAAGAAATTACCCATAGCCTCGATGTACTTAGAACTCACCTGCTCGAAATGGCCTATGGCTCGGTCCTTAAAAAAACAGCCAGTACGCTCCTGGAATTTGCTGAAAAAATTTCCGGGAACAATACACCTGTCTTGAAGGTTTCCCGAAGTGATATGGCAAGCGTTGCCGGAATTTCTACGGAAAGTTTCATTAGAAGCCTTTCCTGCCTGAAGAAAGACGGGGTAATAGATATTATTGGCCGCGATATAAAAATCCTGGAAATGGAAAAATTAAGAGAAATACATTAGATTTTTCGCACGACTTTCTTTTTGCAACATGACATTTGTCATTCTCTTAGGCTATAATGTGAGGTAAATTAGAAATAAAAATTACTAACATTAAATTCTAAGGTTATGTCATTAGTAACAACCAAAAAGCGCAGGACTCCGGTGTTGAGTAATGCCTTTATGAGCGATCCTTTCTTTTCAGACTTCTTTGACCGCCGCGGATTTATGAAAAATTTCCTGAATTCAAACGGAGACAGCGAAGTTAGCCCTGCTATGAACATTAAGGAAAAAGAGAAAGTATTTGAAGTTGAGCTGGCCGCACCCGGCCTCAAAAAAGAGGATTTCAACATCACTCTTGACAACGGACTTCTCACTATTTCTGCCGAAAGAGAAGATAAAAAAGAAGAGGAAAAAGAAGGTTTTGTGACCAGGGAATTCAGTTATAACTCCTTCTCACGATCTGTAAGTATCCCAGAATCTATTGATGAAGACAAAGATGTTTCAGCCCAATATGAAGACGGGGTCCTAAAACTAAAATTACATAAGAAAGAAGGCATGGAAGCTAAGAAACCAAAAACCATTAAAGTTTCCTGACCTTAAAGAAGAGACTGCCCTGCGATTCAAAACGATTTTCCTAAAGTAGCAGGCGGGAAGTAAAATGACATTAGAACATTTGAAATTCACCCGCTGCATTACGGGCAGTCTCTTCTCCTGCATGATCGCTGTCATACTTTTATACTGAAACTTTCTCTAACTTTAATAAAAATGCCAAACCATGAGAAAGATTATTGTTCCCACAGATTTTTCAGAAAATGCCTTTAACGCACTGAAATATTCCGCAGAACTCTTTAAGTATGAGCGAAGTGAATTTTACGTGCTTCATGCCTATGCCGATGAAGTTTACAGTTTTGACGGAGTGATTACCCCCACTCTTCTCGAGGAATACAAACAGAGCATTAAAGATAAAAGCGACAGGAAACTTACAGGGATTCTGGAGCGCATAAGGGGAATATACGCGAACCCAAAACACACATTTCATGCAGTTTCGGCATTTGGGTTGTTAATAGATGAAGTAAATGACCTGGCGGAAAGAGAAAACGCCGACCTCATCATCACTTCTACCCGCGGGCTTACCAATGACAGGCAGCTCACTTTTGGAAGCAA